>Ga0255338_1000432_pt1 | contig 139836 bp, 142 predicted proteins | sample MeOH1_35cm_T4_19_FD_203715 | JGI IMG/M metagenome (GOLD analysis project Ga0255338, IMG submission 203715) | Sandy soil microbial communities from University of British Columbia, Vancouver, Canada - MeOH1_35cm_T4_195 | ecosystem: Engineered > Artificial ecosystem > Sand microcosm >... | reverse complement strand
GATCGGATTGAGGTCTTCGCGCTGGATATTCTCGATCAGCGCGATTTCCAGGGTTTCCGCTTCGTCGAAATCCCGCACGATGGCGGGAATGCGGTGAAGCTGGGCGCGCTGAGCGGCGCGCCAGCGGCGCTCACCCGCGACGATCTGAAACCCGCCGCCATGAGGGCGAACGATGATCGGCTGGATGACGCCGCGCTTGGCGATGCTGTCGGCCAGTTCCTGCAAGGCGCCTTCATCGAAATGCCGGCGGGGCTGTTCGGGATGCGGCTGAATCAACGCGACCTCGATACTCTGGATCGTCTTGGTCGACGGCGGAGTGGCAGCAGTCGGCGCCACCGGCTCTTCCCGCGCAACATCCCCCAATAATGCCGACAGACCCCGCCCGAGTCCATGAGGACGCTTGGCGGACTTCATCACATTCTCGTTACTCAAGCAGCGACCTCCTGACGGGGCAGGCGCGCGATCAGTTCACGCGCCAGACGCATATAGGCTTCCGACCCCGAACAGCGGAAATCATAGATCAAGGCGGGAACGCCATGGCTGGGCGCTTCCGACAAGCGCACATTGCGGGGAATGACAGTGGAAAAGACCAGATCGCCCAGACAGGCGCGCACATCGTCCGCCACCTGATCGGTCAGACGGTTGCGGCGGTCATACATGGTGAGCGCCACGCCCATGATCGAGAGGCCGGGATTGAACCGTCCGCGAATGCGCTCAACCGTCTGGAGGAGTTGCGATAGGCCTTCCAGCGCGAAAAACTCGCATTGCAGCGGCACCAGCAGCGATTGTGCCGCGACCATGGCATTGATGGTCAGCAGGCCGAGCGAGGGCGGGCAATCGATCAGGCAGATATCCCAGCGGCCGGGCTGCGCTTCCGCCAGCACGCGCTCAAGCCGACGCGTCCGCTCCTCATATTCGATCAGCTCGATCTCCGCGCCCGACAGATCCTGCGTGGCGGGCACGATGTCGAGCTTGGGAACGCGCGTGGTGATAATCGCATCTTCCAGGGCGCAATTGCCGACGAGCAGATCATAGCTCGATTGCGCCCGATCCGATTGGGCGACGCCCAAGCCCGTCGAGGCATTGCCCTGGGGGTCGAGATCGACCAGCAGCACCCGCAACCCCGTGGCAGCCAGACCGGTTGCCAGATTGATGGCGGTGGTGGTTTTCCCGACGCCGCCTTTCTGATTGGCGATGGCAATACGGATCATCCTCGGGCTTTCCTCCTGACGGATCGGACCGCCTGTGCGACGATGATGGCGCTATCGGCGTCAGTCACACTGCGTTCCACGTGAAACGCACCTTGCCATGATCGACTCGCCGCCTCCAGTTCATTCTGCGCATTTCGTCCTTTTGGCAGCACCCAGACGGTTTTTTCATCGGACAAATGCACCGCTGATTCGAATAGCTTCGGCAGAGGCGCATAAGCGCGGGCGCTGATGACGGCCGCCCGAGCGGAAGGCACGGTTTCCACCCGTCCGCCGAAGACGCTGGCCCCGGCAAGCCCGAGTTCGGCCATCACGTCATTCAAAAAGTCGATCCGCTTGCGGCGCGATTCGATCATCTGGACAGGCCGGTCGGTCAGGATAGCCACGACTATGCCGGGCAGGCCAGCGCCCGATCCCAGATCGATCCACTGCCCCTCCCCGGCTTGGCCCGCCAGAGGAATGAGCTGAGCAGAGTCGACGATATGCCGCGCCCAAATATGCGGACGGGTCGATTCCGCGATAAGGTTCTGCTGCTCCATCTCCGTCAGGATGATGGTGACATAGCGTTCCAGCCTATCCCATGTTCCACGTGGAACATCGAACCGCTGAGCGAGCCATTCCCGCGCTTCGTCCTCCGTCACGCCGCGCGCCGCCGGATATGCGCCAGGACAGCCGCAAGCGCAGCAGGAGTGATCCCCCGGATTCGTCCCGCGGCCGCCAGCGTATCCGGGCGCGCCATATTCAGGCGCTCGATCATCTCCGTCGACAAACCGCCAATGGAAGCGAAATCGAAATCGGCGGGGATAGTGACCCGCTCATTTCGACGCATTTCGGCAATCTCGGCTTCCTGCCGTTCGAGATAGGGCGCGTAATGCGCGTCCTCCAAAATCTCGTCACGCACATCCGCCGATATCTGAGAGAGCGCAGGCGCAAGCTCGAAAAGAAGATCGCGCCCCACTTCGGGGAAACGCGCCCATTCGAACAATGAACGGCGCGCGCCGTCCTGCCGGACTGCGGCACCCGCCCTGGCCATCTCGGTTGCGGACAAGGAACGATCCAACTCGCTTTCCACCGTCCGCCGATCCGCGTCGCGCAAGGCATAATGAGCGGTGCGTTGCGAACCCAATATGCCGTAATGGCGCCCAATCGGCGCTAGCCTGCTTCCCGCATTGTCGGCTCTCAATCTTAGCCGATATTCGGCCCGCGCCGTGAGCATGCGATAAGGCTCGGTCACGCCCTGCAAGACCAGATCGTCGATCATCACGCCGATATAGCTACTGGCGCGATCCAGGATGAGCGACTCTTCCCCTTTCGCAAAGGCCGCCGCGTTGACGCCCGCAACCAGGCCCTGAGCCGCCGCTTCCTCATAGCCGGTGGTTCCATTGATCTGGCCCGCGCAAAACAGGCCGGGGATGGCGCGGACCTCCAATGTCGATTCCAGGGCGCGCGGATCGATATGGTCATATTCCACCGCATAGCCCGGCACGACGATCTCCGCCCTTTCAAGGCCGGCCATCGACCTGATCATCGACAGTTGAACCTCGGCAGGAAGCGAGGTGCTGATGCCATTGGGATAGACAAGATGATTGTCCAGCCCCTCCGGCTCCAGGAAAATCTGATGGCCGTCCCGGTCTCCGAAGCGGATCACCTTATCCTCGATGGAGGGGCAATAGCGCGGACCGCGTCCCTCGATCGCACCGCTGAACAGCGGCGAACGCCCCAGCCCTTCCCTAATGATGGCATGGGTCCGGTCATTGGTCCGGGTGATCGCGCAACTGAGTTGCGGCAGAACCCGCCCCGGCGAAAGAGCCGACATCGTCCAGCTCCCACCGTCCGATGGCTGCTCCTCCAATCGCGCCCAGTCGATGGTGCGGCCATCGATGCGCGGCGGCGTGCCCGTCTTGAGTCGGCCGATCGGCAGATCGAGCGCGCGAAGCTGAACGCCCAGCGCCGTTGCCGCCCGCTCGCCGGTCCGGCCGCCAGTGCTGCTTTCCTCCCCTCTGAAAAGCTTGCCGCCCAGGAACGTGCCCGTCGCCAGCACCACGGCCGATGCAAGGAGGTTCTGCCCATCGGCCAGGGCCAGGCCAGCCACCGCGCCTTGCGAAAGGAGCAACCCGACCGCCTCGCCCTCGACCATGTCCAGCCCCGGCTGGGCATCGAGCAATCGATGTATCTCGGCACGATAGCGTTTGCGATCTGCCTGGATGCGCGGTCCCTGCACCGCCGCGCCCTTGCTGCTGTTGAGCATGCGATAATGGATCGCGGCAGCATCGGCAGCGCGCGCGATCAACCCGTCCAGCGCGTCGACCTCCCGCACCAGATGGCCCTTGCCGAGCCCGCCAATGGCGGGGTTGCAGGACATGGCGCCGACGGTCGCCTTTTCAAAGGTCAGCAACGCGACCGACGCACCTTTGCGCGCCGCAGCGGAAGCCGCCTCGCAGCCCGCATGGCCGCCGCCGACCACGATCACATCATAGCTTGTTCGCATAGCGCGCCCTTAACAGATGTCGGGCGCCCCGGTCAAAACTGTTCCACGTGGAACAACATTATTTGCCGATACAGAATCCCGCAAATAGATGGTCGAGCATATCCTCGGTACTTGCCCGCCCCGTCAGTTGATCGATGGCATTGCGGGACCGTCGCAATTCCTCGGCCACGATCAGGAAATCATGGCTCGCATCCGCCAGGATCAAATGGGAGCGCACAAGGCTCGCTGCGTCCCGTTGCCGCTTGTGCAGGGCATAGTCGCCCTCCCCCGGCAGCAGGCCAGCCGCCCGCTCGAGCAGGATCGCCACCAAATCAGCCATGCCTTCCCCCGTCATCGCAGAGAGCCGAAGACCAGGTCGACCATCCTCTCCGCCTCGATCGCTTTGCGCAGCGATCAGGATGGCATCGCCACGGGGCGCCTCTCCTGCCGGCCCCAGCCAGAGAATGATATCCGCGGCATTAAGCGCGCCTCGCGCCCGCTCCATGCCGATCGCCTCGATCGCGTCGCCCGTCTCGGCGCGCAGGCCCGCCGTATCGGTGAACAGGAAAGCGACCCCGCCCAACGCGGCAGGCACCTCGATCCGGTCGCGGGTCGTCCCCGCTATATCCGATACAATGGCAGCATCCCGCCCGACAAGGCGGTTGAGCAGCGTGGACTTGCCCGCATTGGGCGGCCCCGCCAAAACCACGCGCACCCCCTCTCGCAGCCGTTCGGCCGAAGGGGCAGCGAGCACCGTTCCGATATCCCGCGCCAAGGCCCGGATGCCCTCACCGATCCGGGCTTCAATCCCCTCATCGGGCACATCATCCTCATCGGAAAAATCCAGCGCCGCTTCGGTCATGGCAGAAAGATCGAGCAGCGTCCGGCGCCACCCCTCCACCCGGCGGGAGAAATGCCCTTCCGCCATCAGCAGCGCGGCGCGGCGCTGTTGCTGCGTTTCGGCGGCCAGAAGATCGGACAGACCCTCCACCGCATTGAGGTCCATGCGGCCATTGGCGAAAGCGCGTCGGGTAAACTCCCCCGCTTCCGCCCGGCGCAAGCCGGGCTGTGTGCCCAGGGCCTCCTCCAGTGCGGCGATGACCGCGCGCCCGCCATGGCAATGTAGTTCGGCCAGGTCTTCGCCGGTCGCCGTGTCAGGGCCGGGAAACCACAGAATCAGCGCCCGGTCCAGCAAAGTGCCGTCGCGCGGATCGGTCAGGGACGAAAGCCGCGCCCGGCGTGGCGGCGGCAAACGCCCCGCCAAAGCCGCAAGAGCCGGTCCAGCCGATGGTCCGCTGATGCGGATCACGCCGATGCCAGCCGGCGGCGCGCCGCTCGACAGCGCGAAGATAGTGTCTGTCATGGCGGCGACTTCGCGAAAGGATCAGCCCTAATTCTTGTCGCCATTCTTGCCCGGCATCCCCGCCAGGCCGATATCCATCATCTGCTTGAACAGCCGCATGCCCGCGTCTCCGAGCGGCGAGAAGCTCTTGAACAGCGTTTCCATCTGCTCGACATTGGCGACGCCGTCGAAACTGTCGAGCATCGTCTTCACATATTTATCGTGAATGGGGGTGACATCCGGCAGGCCAAGGAAAGCCCGAGCCTCCGCAGGAGTGCAGTCGACGTCCACGCTTACCTTCATATCTCGCTACCTTTTGCTGCGGGCTCCCTTTACAACGCCTCATGCCGCAACATGGGCAGGCAAGGCAAATTTTTTGACGGCAAGAACGGTTGCGCCGGGCCCGGCAAGCGCCATTATAGAAGTCTACAAGCTCGGAAAGGATATCCCATGGCAGCATTCACATCCATCCCCACGCTGGAGGGCGACGCCCAATTCGATGTCTATGTTGCCCGGCCGGAAGGGACGCCAAAGGCCGCCATCGTGGTGATCCAGGAAATCTTTGGAGTGAATGAGGGTATCCGCCGCAAATGCGATAGCTGGGCGGCAGCGGGCTATCTCGCTCTGGCGCCCGACCTGTTCTGGCGGGAAAAGCCGCATGTCGAACTCGACGCCGACATAGCCGAGGATTTTCAGGCGGCTATCGGCCATATGCAGAAATTCAACCAGGATCAGGGCATTCGCGATATCGAAGCCACGATCAAGGCTGCCCGCGCCGAACTGGGACAGGACGCCAAGGTGGGGGTGGTCGGCTATTGCCTGGGCGGACGGCTGGCATTCATGTCCGCCTGCCGCACCGATGGCGACGCTTTCATCGCCTATTATGGCGTCGGCATCGACGGCCTGCTGAACGAGCAGCATGCGATCGGCAAGCCGGCGCTGCTGCATATTCCGACCGCGGACGGCTTCGTCCCGCCCGAGGCGCAGCAGAAGATGCATGAGGGGTTGAAGGACAATCGCCATGTCACCCTGCATGATTATGCAGGGCTGGACCATGGCTTTGCCGCGGAAATGGGCGCCCGCCGCGATGAAGCGGCAGCGCAGCTCGCGGACAGCCGCACCGCCGATTTCTTCGCGACCCATCTCTGACAGGAAGGCGATGGCATTGACACAGGCATGGCGGATGGTGGCCCGCAGCCATGGCGGGCCCGAAGTGATCGCGCGGGAGGATTTCGATCCCGGGCTGCCGGGGGAAGGCGAACTCCTCATCGCGCAGGATGCCGTCGGCCTCAACTTCATCGACACCTATTATCGTAGCGGCCTCTATCCCGCGCCGCTGCCGACCCCGCTGGGGGCGGAGGGCGCGGGCCATGTCGCCGCCATCGGCCCCGGCGTGGCCGGCTTTGCCTTGGGCGACAAGGTGGGATGCGCAACGGGGCTGGGCGCCTATGCCACCCATCGCCTGCTGCGGGCGGAACAGGCCGTGAAGATCCCCGATGCCGTCAGCACCCAGAATGCCGCTGCCATGATGTTGAAGGGCATGACCGCCTGCTATCTGGCGGAGGACATCCTCCCCTTGCGAGCCGGTCAGTTCGCGCTCGTCCATGCGGCGGCGGGGGGTGTCGGCTCCGTGCTGGTGCCATGGCTGCGCGACAAGGGCGTGATCGTGATCGCCCATTGCGGATCGGCGGAAAAGGCCGCGCGGGTGGACGCCGAACATAGCCTTCATGGCTCCTTCGACAGCCTTGCCGCGACCGTGCGGGAAATCACGGCGGGCCGTGGGGTGGACATCGTCTATGATGGGGTAGGCAAGGATAGCTGGAGCGCGTCGCTGGCTTCGCTCAAGCGGCGCGGGCTGATGGTCAGCTATGGCAATGCCTCCGGCGCGGTGCCGCCCGTCAGCCTGCTCGACCTCAGCCGGGGCGGATCGCTTTATGTCACCCGTCCCACGCTATACGACTATATTGCTACGCCCGAAGAGTTGGCGCGAACCGCCGAGAGGCTGTTCGACCGCTTGGCGCGGGGCGTGGTAAAGGCGATCGTCGGCCAGCGCTTTGCCCTGGCCGACGCCGCCGAAGCGCATCGCGCACTGGAAGCGCGGAAAACCACAGGCAGCACCTTGCTGATTCCTTGATGGGATCTGCGGAAGCGCCCAGGCTGATCGGCTCGCGACGGCGCAAGCGACGGGCCGGCCGCAAAGGCGCGGCGGACGGCTGATCCGTCCGCCGGGCAATTCAGATGAAAAGCGTCAATATGCCGACCTGATGATCGACGATGCCATCATAGATCATCTTGAAGGCGACGTAGATGATGACGGCCAGACCCAGATAGGCGATCCAGCGGAAGCGCTCGATATATTTGGCGATGAGGTTCGCGGCGATCCCCATCAGGGCCACGGACAGAATAAGCCCGATGATCAGGATTCCGGGATGGTCCCGCGCCGCGCCGGCCACCGCCAGCACATTGTCGAGGCTCATCGAGACGTCCGCGACCGCCACCGCCCAGGCCGCGCCCGCAAAGCTCTTGGCCGGGCGCAAGCCGGATATGTCGTCGTCACTCGTGTCGGGCGTGTCCCCGCCCCGCTTGGGATGCAGTTCGCGCCACATTTTGAAGGCGACCCATAGCAGCAACAGTCCGCCCGCCAGGATCAGACCGACGATCTGCATCAACTGCGTCACCACCAGCGCGAAACCGATGCGCAACACCAGCGCGGCGATGATGCCGATCAGGATCACCTTCTTGCGCTGTTCCGCAGGCAGGCCCGCCGCCAGCGCGCCGACGACGATGGCGTTGTCCCCGGCCAGCAGCACGTCGATCATCAGCACCTGACCGAAGGCGGCCAAGGCGGCGGGTGAGCCGATATTGCTGAAATCATTGACGATATGCCCCCAGATATCGGCGGGCGAACCCATCCCTTGGGCGGCAGCGGCGGCTGTGGCGATAAGGTCGAGCATGGCGGCCTGATGTCCCCTGAAATTACTGGCCCTGAAATACTGGCCTTAAAAAATACCGGCCGCCAGACCGGAGTCTGACGGCCCGCAAAATCGCAACGCGTGGCCAGGCAATATGTTCGCGTCTCCGGATCGGCCGAAACACAAACCGCCTGGCCGGTTACTGGTTCATCGAATCGAAGAAATCCTCGTTGGTCTTGGAATCCTTCATCTTGTCGAGCAGGAATTCCATCGCGTCGACCGTTCCCATCTGCATCAGGATACGGCGCAGCACCCACATCTTGGACAGCTTGGCCTTGTCGACCAGCAGTTCTTCCTTGCGGGTGCCCGACTTGCCGACGTCCAGCGCCGGGAAGATGCGCTTGTCCGCGACCTTGCGGTCCAGCACGATTTCCGAGTTGCCGGTGCCCTTGAATTCTTCGAAGATGACTTCGTCCATGCGGCTGCCCGTGTCGATCAGCGCGGTGGCGATAATCGAGAGCGAACCGCCCTCCTCGATGTTGCGCGCGGCACCGAAGAAGCGCTTCGGGCGCTGGAGCGCATTGGCGTCGACACCGCCGGTCAGCACCTTGCCCGACGAAGGCACAACGGTGTTGTAGGCACGGCCCAGACGCGTGATCGAGTCGAGCAGGATTACCACGTCCTTCTTGTGTTCCACGAGGCGCTTGGCCTTTTCGATCACCATTTCAGCGACCTGCACGTGGCGCTGCGCCGGTTCGTCGAAAGTCGAGGAGACAACCTCGCCCTTCACGCTGCGCTGCATGTCGGTAACTTCTTCCGGACGCTCGTCGATCAGCAGGACGATCAGGAAGACTTCGGGGTGGTTGTCGGTGATCGACTTGGCGATGTTCTGGAGCAGCACGGTCTTGCCGGTGCGGGGCGGCGCGACGATCAGAGCGCGCTGGCCCTTGCCCTGGGGCGAGACGATGTCGATGACCCGGGCCGACTTGTCCTTGACCGTTGGGTCGACCGCATCGAGCGTCAGCTTCTGCGTCGGGTAGAGCGGCGTCAGGTTATCGAAATTGACGCGGTGACGGACGACTTCGGGATCGTCGAAATTGACCGAGATCAGCTTGGTCAGGGCGAAATAGCGCTCGCCATCCTTGGGCGCGCGGATTTCGCCCTCCACCGTGTCGCCGGTGCGCAGGCCGAATTTGCGGACCTGATTGGGTGAAACATAGATATCGTCGGGACCGGCGAGGAAGTTCGCTTCCGGGCTGCGCAGGAAGCCGAAGCCGTCGGGCAGCACCTCGATCGTGCCCTCACCCATGATCTGCTCGCCATTTTCGGCCTCGACCTTGAGGATCGCGAACATCAAGTCCTGTTTGCGCAGGGTCGATGCCCCTTCGACGCCCAGTTCCTCCGCCATGGTCACGAGTTCGGCGGGCGCTTTTTTCTTGAGATCCTTGAGATGCATTCGCGTGAAGTCCGATGGAATGAGAGACGAGAAAAGGAAAGATGGGGGAAGGCTGACCCGGCAATGACTCGGGAGAACCCGCGCCGGACGGGCGGGATAGAATGTTTGGCGTTTAGCGATCTGTCCTAGCCCAAGTCAAGGTGGCAGAGCCATTCGGACCGACAGAAAATTGCCGATATGCGTCCTGCCGCGAATGAAATGGGATGGGCGGAACGGGGCCGCTCATGCTATACGAGAATATAATAAGGAGGATCGAGGAGATGGGACGCCTGCGCGCCGCTCTGGGCATCGCCATCGCGATCGCCAGCCCTTCGTTCGCCGCGCAGGATCGCCCGGCACTCGCCCCCGACGAACCGCCCGCAGTCGTCCGCACGGTTCCCGGTCCCGACACCCGCATCACCATTCCCATCCAGATCGACGGTAAGGGACCGTGGAACTTCGTAGTCGACACCGGATCGCAGCGGACGGTCATTTCCCGTGATCTGGCCGAACGGCTCGCGCTGCCGATGCGCGAGCGGGTGACGGTGATCAGCATGACGGGCCGGGCGGAGGTGAATACCGTGGCTGTGCCGCGCCTGGGCTTCGGCAAGACGGTGGTGGACGATATCGAGGCGCCGGTGCTGGAGGGCGAGAATATCGGCGCGCCGGGGCTGTTGGGACTGGATGGATTGCATGCCAAGCGGCTGCTGCTCAATTTCCGCACCGGGCGGATGGAGATCAGCAACAGCAAGCAGAGCTGGCGCGATCCCAACGTCATCATCGTCGAAGCGCGGCGGCGCAAGGGCCAATTGATCCTGCTCGATTCCGACGTGAACGGAATGAAGGTCAGCATCATCCTCGACACCGGCACGTCGATCAGCGTGGGCAATATGGCGCTGATGAGCAAGCTGGTGCGCAAGAAGAAGGCTCCGGCGCTGAACCTCGTGACGTTGACCAGCGTGACGGGCGATACGCTGGTCGGTCAGTTGGGGCTGATCGACCGGGTGCGGATGGGTCAGGTGACGCTGAAGGACACGCCAGTCATGTTTGCCGACGCCCAGCCCTTCGCGGAACTGGACCTTCAGGATAAACCGGCGCTGCTGCTCGGCATCGACGCGCTCAAGGTTTTCGACCGGGTGGCGATTGATTTCGGGCGGGGGAAAGTGGATTTCCTGCTGCCCGATACCGGGTTGCTTGATCGGACGCGCTTTGCGGCGACGCGGAGGGCGGCGGGTTGATTCTTGGCGTGCTCCTGCTCGGGCAGGAATACGCCAAGTCACAATTCTATCGCGGCGCCTGCTGCTGCCGGTTCCGACCCAGCACATTGTCGATCCACTGCTGGTCGAGGCGTGGCGGCTGCGGCCGGTCGACGGGATTGGGCGCCGCCTGTTCGCTGTCGTCCGGCTGCTGCCGCTCCTCCGACGCCTGCTGGCCCCGCTCGATGGGCAAGCCATTTTCATCGACCATCATGCCCCCGTCCGTTCCGTTGTCGGGCTGGCCGTAATAGGCTTCGTCATCGGGTTCGAGCTGCCATTCGGGCAGAGTCACCTGCGTCTCGAACTGCTCGACCGGGCGTTTGGCGACGGCGACCTTCATATAGTCGGCAAAGGCATGGGCCGGCGCCCGGCCACCCTGCAACACGCCCACGGCGCGGGCGTCGTCACGCCCCATCCAGACGCCGGTGGTGATGCCGCTGGAGAAACCCAGAAACCAGCCGTCCTTGTTGCTGCTGGTGGTGCCGGTCTTGCCCGCGACCGGGCGGTCGATCTGCGCCGCCCTGCCGGTGCCGGTGCTGACGGCGGTCTGCATGAGGTCGGTCATGCCTGCCGCAACCCAGGGCGCAACCAGCACGCGACTGGTGTCGTCCTGATGCTCATAGAGAACCCGGCCTTCGGCGGTCGTCACCTTGGTGATGCCATAGGGCGTCACCGCCACGCCCTTGCGCGCGATCGAGGCGAAGGCGCGGGTCATGTCGATCAGCCGCACGTCGGATGTGCCCAGCACCATCGAGGGATGGGTGTTGATCGGCGTGGTGATGCCGAAACGCCGCGCCATGTCCGCGACCGTCGGGAAGCCGACCTCGACGCCCAGCTTCGCCGCCACGGTATTGACCGAATAGGCAAAGGCCGTGCGGATATCGATGTCGCCGGAGAAGCGGCCATTGCTGTTGCGCGGCTTCCATCCGTTGATGTCGACCGCGCTGTCGGTGACGCCGGTATCAGGGGTATAGCCCGCCTCCAGCGCCGCCATATAGACGAAGATCTTCCACGAAGAGCCCGGCTGGCGCGTCGCGGTGGTCGCCCGGTTGTAATTGGAACTCACATAATCCAGCCCGCCGACCATCGCCCGCACCGCCCCGTCGCGGTCGAGCGAGACCAGTGCGCCCTGCGTCCCATTGGGCACATTGGCCTGGATCGCCGCGGTCGCCGCCTTCTGCATGCCAAGGTCGATGGTGGTATAGACCTCCAGCGGCTCATTGGGTTCATCGATCAGCGTGTCGAGCTGCGGCAGCGCCCAGTCGGTGAAGTAGCGCACGCTGTTCTGCGGCGGCTCGGGCGCCATCTTCACGTCCTGAAGATGGGCATTGGCACGCTCGGCAGCGCTGATCTTGCCATTTTCCTGCATGAGTTCCAGCACCACGCCCGCGCGGCCGATGGCGGCGTCGGCGTCGGCGGTCGGGGAATAGCTGGAAGGCGCCTTCACCAGACCGGCGACGATCGCGGCTTCGGGCAGGTCGAGGCCGGTCGCGGAATGGCCGAAGAATTTGCGGCTCGCGGCGTCGATGCCATAGGCGCCGCCGCCGAAATAGACCTTGTTCAAATAGAGTTCGAGAATCTGCCGCTTGGAGAATTTGCGTTCCAGCGCCAGCGCCAGCACCATTTCGCGGACCTTGCGGCCCCAGCTATAGCTGTTGTTGAGGAAAATGTTGCGCGTCACCTGCTGGGTGATGGTGGAGGCGCCCTGCCAGCGGCGGCCGCTGCCGCGCCGCTCCATCGCCACCCAGGCGGCGCGCGCCATGCCGATGGGGTCGACGCCGGGGTGCAGATAGTATCGCTTGTCCTCGGTCGAAACCATCGCATCGACCATGACATTCGGGATCTGGTCATAGCTCAGCCAGCGGCCGAAGCTTGGCCCCAGCGAGACGATGACGCTGCCGTCCGCCGCATGGACGCGGATCATCTGCCCGTTGGGCGAGGATTTGAGCGATTCATAATCAGGCAGCGACTGATAGGCGATGACCACCGCGACGACGATCGCGACAAGCGCACTGAGCGTGCCGACGAGGCCGATCTTCAGACCCCGCATCAGCCATTTCTTCACTCTGCCCCGCGGTTCGCTGCTCTTGCCTGATCGTGCCATGGTTCGCCCGGATATGCGCTATACAATGCAGCGGCCAGTGGAAAACCCATGCAGGCCGCACAAAAATCGGGAATTCTCAAGAGTAGGGACGATTTACAGGCGATGAACCATCATTCGGCTTCGTCGCGCGACTTGAAATCGAGCGACGCGCTGTTCATGCAATAGCGCAGGCCGTTGACCCCCGGCCCATCAGGAAAGACATGGCCCAGATGGCCGCCGCAATTCGAACAGCGGACTTCGGTGCGGATCATGCCGTGGCTGGTGTCGCGGATTTCGTCGACCGCGTCGATGTCGACCGGCGCGGTGAAGCTGGGCCAGCCCGATCCGCTGTCATATTTTTCGTCCGCGTCGAACAGCTCCGTGCCGCAACCTGCACACAAATAACGGCCGTCAGCCTTGTTGCTGTTATATTTGCCGGTGAACGCCCGCTCCGTGCCGCCCTCCCGCAGGACATGATATTGTTCGGGGGAAAGGCGCTCGCGCCATTCGGCGTCGGTCAGGTTGAGCTTGTCCATGCGCGGCAATATGGCGATGGCGGGACGTACGATCAAGCGCTTAGGATGAGCGCCGGCCATCAGAGCAACGTAGCGCTTATCGTTCCCGCGCCGCCTGCCGGGCGATGGCGAGCAACTCGTGGCGGACCATCAGGTCGCCCAGGCCCCTGCCCGACCGGCTGGCGCGCTCGGCCTGGGCCAGGCGCTGGATCACGCGGGCGATGCCGGGCGCGTCCCAAATGCGGACCTGGCGGGTAACGACACCCTTTTCCTTCCAAAAAACCGCTTTGCCTGCCGCCTCGACCGCGCCCTCCAGCCGTCCGCTATCATCAAAATCAGCGCGGATATTGGCAAGCAGCATGGCGCGGGTGAGCAGCGGCCGCAACACCGCCGCCATCGCCGTCCCGGCCTCCGCCAGACGCCCCAATTCCCGATGCATGCCTCGCAGGTCGCCGCCCAGCACGGCATTGACCAACGGCGCGGCGTCGCTATCGGGATTGTCGGCGGAAAGGGCGTCCAGCGCCTCCTCCGTCGCCTCGCGCGGCCGGTCAGGCGCGGCGTCGAGATAGAGGATCAGCTTCTCCACCTCCCCCGCCATCAGCGTGCGGTCGCCATTGGTGAGGTCCGCGATGCGACGGCCCAGATCAGAAGAGAGGCGCAGTCCTCCCTCCCGCGCAATGCCGATGGCGATCTGTTCCGCTTCGCGCGCGTCGGGCTGGTAGGAGACGAAGGCCATTGTCCGCTTATGGTCGAGCGCAAGCTTGAGCAGCTTGGAGGCCGGTTTGAGCGCGCCGGCAATGGCGATGACGGGATTGCCCGCCGCCTCGGCTTCCAGCAGCGCGTTCAGCGCGGGAAGCGATTCATCGCCCATGCCGTTGATCCGGATCCAGCGCTTGTCCCCGAACATGGGGAAGGACGCCGCCTCATCCGCCAGCCGCGCCGGATCGTCGCGTAGCGTCGATCCGTCGAGGTCGATCCGCTCCGCCTCCGGCCCCATGGCGCGCTCCAGCCGCTTGGCGAGCGTGGCGCTGCCCGCTTCATCGGGGCCGTAAAGCAGGAAGAAGCGGCAGTCGGCGGGCGGCGCGTCGAGCGCCTTTTCGATCTGGCCGCGATTGGCCTTCAATGCGGCGTGTCCTGCGAACCATCCCGCGTCGCAAAGCGGGCGAGCCGGGCGACGATCTGGTCGGCAATGGTCTGCGACAGGCGTTCGAGCGCCGTGTCTTCCGCCGCGATGGTCGCATATTCGCTGGAAACGACATCGATGCCGACATCCGACCCGGCGGTGTCGTCCAGAATCTGGGTGCCGGTGGCGTCGTCGATAAGCTGATATCGGGCGCGCAAGGTCCGCCGTTCGCGGGTAACGGCGGCATCGGACCGCAGACCGAAGCCGCTGATATTGTCGTCCAGCTTCACCACCAGCTTGTAGCCGGGGCCAGTGCCGCTCATCGCCGCCAGCCGGTCGTTCAGCGCATTGCGGACCAGCCAGCCGCCCTTGCCCTCGATCGGCTGCACCTCGACGCGCCCCAGCGCCTGCGCGACCGCGCCATGGCTGCCCCCGCTATAGACGGGTCGAAGGCCGCAGGCGGAGAGGGAAGCGAGGAGGAGCAGCGACAATAAGGGCTTCATGAGCAATCCTATATCCGTTCGCCCTGAGCTTGTCGAAGGGCAAGGCTTCGACTTCGCTCAGCCCGAACGGCGTTTTCAAACCACCAGATTCACCAGACGATCCGGCACCACAATCACCTTTTTCGGCGTCGCGCCATCCAGCGTCCGCACCACATTGGGCGCGGCGAGGGCCAGCTTTTCCAGCTCGTCCTTCGGCGTGCCCTTGGGAACGGTGATGGTGTCGCGCAGCTTGCCCATCACCTGGCAGGCGATGGTGACTTCATCCTCGACCAGCAGCGCCGGATCGACTGGCGGCCATGCCGCGTCGGCAATCAGGCCCTGTTCGCCCATGTCCGCCCAGGCCTCTTCGGCCAGATGCGGAATCATCGGCGCGACCAGCAGCGCCAGCGCCCGGATCGCCGCGCTGCGGCTGGCCGAAGGCTTGGCCTTTTCGACCGCGTTGGTGAGTTCGTAGATTTTCGCCACCGCCTTGTTGAAGGACAGAGCCTCAATATCCTTGGCCACGCCGTCGACGGTCTGGTGCAGCTTGCGATCGAGCGTCTTGTCCTGGCCCTCCACGGCCTTGTCGGCCTCCCCGAACAGCCGCCACAGACGGTTCACGAAACGCCACGAGCCTTCGATACCCGCCTCGGTCCAGGGCAGGTCGCGCTCCGGCGGGCTGTCGGACAGCATGAACCAACGCACCGCGTCCGCGCCATATTGGGCGATGATGTCATCGGGATCGACGACATTCTTCTTGGACTTCGACATTTTCTCGACGCGGCCAACCATCACCGGAGCGCCGCTTTCGAGCATCACCACCTTGTCCCCCTGCCGCTCCACATCCTGCGGGGCGAGCCAGGTGCCTTCGGGGGATTTGTAGGTCTCATGCGTCACCATGCCCTGGGTGAAGAGGCCTGTGAACGGCTCGGCAAAGCCGATCTGCCCCATATGCCGGAGCGCGCGGGTCCAGAAGCGGGCATAGAGCAGATGCAGAATCGCATGTTCCACGCCGCCGATATATTGGCCGACGGGCAGCCATTTCTCGACCGTCTCGCGGTCGAACGGCTTGTCCTGGGGTTGGCTGGCGAAGCGAATGAAATACCAACTCGAATCCGCGAAGGTATCCAGCGTGTCGGTTTCGCGCCGAGCCGCCTTGCCGCATTTCGGGCAATCGACATGCTTCCAGCTCGGATGCCGGTCCAGCGGATTGCCGGGAATGTCGAAGCTGACATCCTCCGGCAGCAGCACGGGCAACTGGTCCTTGGGCACGCACACGACCCCGCAATCCTCGCAATGGATGACCGGGATCGGCGTTCCCCAATAGCGCTGCCGCGAAACGCCCCAGTCGCGCAGGCGGAACACGGTGGTGCCGGTGCCCCAACCCTCTCCCTCTGCGCGACGGATGACCTCTGCCTTGGCATCGTCGACGCTGAGGCCATCGAGGAAGTCGGAATTCACCAGCTTGCCGGGGCCGACATAGGCTTCGTCCCCGATTCCCTTTTGCTCATCGCCCTGCGCGGCGACGACGCGCTCGACCGGCAGCATATATTTGCGGGCGAAGTCGAGGTCGCGTTGATCATGGCCCGGAACCGCCATGACGGCGCCGGTGCCATAATCCATTAGCACGAAATTCGCCACGAACAGCGGCAGCTTGCGGCCCGTGAAGGGATGAATCACCGACAGGCCAGTGTCATAGCCCTTCTTTTCCTGCGTCTCGATCTCGGCTGCGGCCGTGCCGGTCTGGCGGCATTGCTCGGCAAAGGCCGCGAGCGCCGCATCCTTTTCGGCCAGCGCAAGCGCGATCGGATGATCCGCCGCGATCGCCGCGAAGCTGGCGCCGAAAATCGTGTCGGGACGGGTGGAGAAGACATCCAGCTCGCTGATCTCGCCCACCGGCGCGTCCAGCTTGAAGCGGAACTGCAGGCCGACCGACTTGCCGATCCAGTTTTCCTGCATCAGCCGCACCTTTTCGGGCCACTGGTCGAGCGTCTTGAGACCGCTCAGCAGGTCGTCCGCAAACTGGGTGATCTTGAGGAACCATTGGGAGAGCTTGCGCTTCTCGACCGGCGCGCCGGAGCGCCAGCCCTTGCCGTCAATCACCTGCTCGTTCGCCAGCACGGTCATGTCGACCGGATCCCAGTTGACCGCCGACTCCTTGCGATAGACCAGGCCCGCTTCCAGCATGTCCAGGAACAGCGCCTGCTCATGGCCGTAATAATCCGGCTCGCAGGTGGCGAGTTCGCGGCTCCAGTCGAGCGCGAAGCCCAGCTTCTTGAGCTGCGCGCGCATGGTCGCGATGTTGGAGCGGGTCCAGGCGCCCGGATGCACCTTCTTTTCCATCGCGGCATTTTCGGCGGGCATGCCGAACGCGTCCCAGCCCATGGGATGCAGCACTTCATGCCCGGTCATCCGGCGGAAACGCGCCAGCACGTCGCCCATCGAATAGTTGCGCACATGGCCGATATGGATGCGTCCCGACGGATAGGGAAACATCTCCAGCACGTAGCTGCGCGGCTTGTCGCTGCTGTCGGACGCCTTGAACGTCTGCTTCTCGTCCCAGACGGCCTGCCAGCGGGCATCGGCCTCAAGCGGGTTGAAGCGCCTTTGCATGGGTTAGTCCTCAAAATGCGTTCGGGCCGAGCTTTTGCAAGCCCAGCCCCGTTGTTAAAATAATAGACGGATAAAGGGCTTTAGCCTGCGATCGCCATGCGGCGCAGGTCGCGGGCCTTGGTCAGGATGATCTCTTCCAGCTTCTGCACGGTCGCCGCCTGCACCGGGGCGTCGACCCACTGGCCGTTCTGAGCCACCTGACGGCTGGCGGCGACGCGCAGCGCATCGGCGCGCAGGTCCTGATCAAGGATCGAGACGGTGAGCTTCATCCGCTCATTGGGGCTGTTCGGATTGGCATACCAGTCGGTGACGATGACGCCGCCGCTGGAGTCCGTCTGCACCATCGGCATGAAGGACAGCGTGTCCAGCGTCGCCCGCCACAGATAGGCGTTGACGCCGATAGTCGTCACCTTCGACGCAGCGAGGTCCGCCTTGGGGCGGTCCTTGGCCCCGCCTCCGCAGGCGGCGAGCGGCAGAAGTGCGGCCAGCAGCAGACCGGCGGAAAGGCGCGAAGAAAGGCGGCGGACCATCATTACTGTCCCATCAAACGAGAAAAACGCCCCGCTTCTATAGAGAAGCCGCGCCAATGGGCAAGGGGGGCCGGGGAACCGCATGGCAACGGCCCATCGCGCGACCGGCAGGAGTCCTGTGTGTTCCGTGCAACAGCTCGGACAAAAAACCGGCAGCGCTCTACCAATTCCAGAGCCTTGCGTATATGAGAGAACCTAGAAAAGTAGTCGGTGGGGAAGAGATTCGTAACATGCGCCTGAAAAGGGGACATATCGCATTGGCAGGCTCGGCAATTGCCGTGGCCGGGTTCATGCTGTCTCCCGCCATCGGCGCGGCGACCGATCTTGTCCGCATGCGTGCCGAGACGCCGGTCTCGCTGGGCGCGCTGGGCAGCATTTCCTCCTTCACCCCGACGACCAAGGATACGCGGCTGGCCGCAGCCTATGCGAAGATCGCCGCGTCCGCGAGTCGTCAGAATTTCCGCTTCACGCCCACCAGCGGCTCGCTGAGCGGCCAGCGCTCGGTCACGGTCATGGTGCGCGCCGCCGACCTGAATGACCGGGTCGCCGTCAGCCGGACGCTCGATCCTGTGAATATCGCGCCGGTCGCGTTCAGCCTGAACAGCGCGCATAATTGGCGCAAGTTCGCCCTACCCGAAGCGGTGGGCCGCAAGGAACTGGACCCGGTTTCGGTCGAACCGATCGCGGGCGCCAAGAATTTCTCGCTCGATCAGGGCCGCAAGGACCGCTTCAGCACGAAGGTGCTGATCGAAAGCCGCCGCGAGCCGGTCGCGACGATCCGCAACCCCAGCGCGGACAAGGATTATTCGCTCGATCTGGCGAGTTCCTATTCGCTGACGCGCAATCTGAACGTTACGGCAGGCGTACGCTATAATAACAGTTTCGCCGGTCGCCTGACGCCGATGACCGACGACCGCCAGGATGCGCAGGCCGTCTATCTGGGCACGATCTTCAAATTCTAAAGCGCGGCCTTTAAAGGGTGTCTGCATATTGGCTAGGTGGTTTGCCTAGGCCAATCTTAGTCTGTTCGTGGCCAGGAGCGGACGTTGATAATATCGTCATCCCAGCAAAAGCTGGGATGACGGATTTGCAATGGCAGGAAACCGCCCAAAGCAGCTACCTTCCGCCTAAACCGACAGACCGTCGATCGCCGCCCAACCGGCTGCACCAATTCCTCTCAACATGGGCCTATGCGCCGCGCGCACCCCGCCCATGGCAATTACCGGACCATCGGCCAACCGCGCGAGGGCCGCGAATCGCGCCCGCCCCATTGCCCGCGCATCCGGATGCGAGCGCGTCGGGAAAAGCGGGGAGAGAAAGACCAGATCGGCCCCGCCGCGCAACGCGGCAACCATTTCCCGCCCGTCATGCGCCGGCACGCTATGGAGCAGCGTTTTTCCCGCAACCCGTCGATCGCGCCCATGCCAGCCATCAGCGCGCCAGCCCTGCGCTTGGCGCGACGTTCCGCCCAGCACCAGCATCAGCCGCCGCCCTCGCGCAATCCGCGCCACTCGATCGAACAAGGCCCGACGATCGACTGCGGCGGTGCGATAGTGCCGGAAGATGACGCCCGCTTGCCCCATCGGCAGGCGGGCGACCGCGGCCAGCAAGGCCGCCTCCTCAACCCGTTCGTCGGTCATCAGCCAGATCATCGGCAGTTTTTTGCGGTGGCGGCGCGGCATGACCCTAGCCTATAGCAGCCGCCATGACCACCGACAGCATCGAAGCCGCAGAGCGATTGGCCTCAGAAAAATTAGCCCACACGCGCGAAGCCATGGGCCGCGCCGCCCGCCTCACCGGCCGCACCGCCGACGACATCACCCTGATCGCCATATCCAAGACGCAAGGCCCGGATGCCATCCGCCTGCTGATTAAGGCAGGCCAGCGCGTCTTCGGTGAAAATCGCGTGCAGGAAGCGGAAAGCAAATGGCCTGCCCTGCGGGAAGAGCATCCCGATCTCGAATTGCATCTGGTCGGTCAGCTCCAGTCGAACAAGGCCGCTGATGCGGTCGCGCTGTTCGACGTCATCCATTCGCTCGACCGTCCGTCGCTGCTGACGGCGCTCGCCAGGGCGATGGACGTGGCGGGCAAGCGCGTGCCCTGTTTCCTTCAGGTCAATATCGGCGCGGAACCGCAAAAGGGCGGATGTCCGATTGCCGATGTTCCCGCGCTGATCCGCTCGGCGCGGGACGCCGATATTCCCCTGCTCGGACTGATGTGCGTGCCGCCCGCCGAGGTCGAGCCTGCGCCCTTTTTCGCGCTGCTGGCGAAAATGGCGCGGGAAGAAGGGCTGGAGCGGCTCTCCATGGGCATGTCGGGGGATTATGAAACCGCGATCATGCTGGGCGCCACCGATATTCGCGTCGGCACGGCGCTGTTTGGCGAGCGCCCTGCCGCTCGCCCGGCACCGCGGAGCGGCAGGGGCATGATCAGAAACTCCCGCGCAGGGTGATCCCATAAGTGCGAGGGTCGCCCAGATAGGCCGAGATCAACTGGTTCGCCATGACATTGCCCGGCCGCCCGAACTGACCGATGGTGGATTGATCGGGGCTGCTCGACTGAAGCGGGCTGCTGAAGGCGACCTGGGTATAGTCCTGGTTGAAGATATTCTGGCCCCAGAACTCGACCGCCCAGCGCTGCTGCGGCCCGCGGATGCCGACGCGGGCGTTGAACACCGCATAGCCATCCTGCCGCTTTTCCGGAAAGAGGTCGGACCCGGTGTTGAAGTCGCTGCTCATCCGCCCGTCGACATAGAAGAGCGCCGACAGACCGCTGGAACCAAGGCCGGGTGTCCAGGATGCACTGACCGTTGTCACCACTTCCGGCGCCTGGGAATTGATCGACCCCGGCAACAGGAACAGCGCCGGATCCAGCGGCACCGCCCCATTGCCGCTGCCGACCAGCCGGTTGGCGAATTTGGCGCGGGCATAGGTGAAGCCGCCCGCGAAGCGCACATTGCGCACCGGCGTCGCCGACAGTTCCAGCTCCACACCCTGGCTGATCAGGCCCGGCCCCACATCGCCGCTGGCGCAGGTCCGCGCCGCCATCAGCGCGCTGTCGCAACCATTGATGTTCTGGACGACGAAGCTGGTGCCGTTGAAGGTGTTCAACTGGAAATTCTTGAACTCCTGCCGGAAGACAGCGACGTTCGCGCTCCATTTGGGCTGGGTATATTTCAGGCCGATTTCGAACGCGTCAACCTTCTCCGCCGCAAAGCGCAGACTGGTCACATCGGCATCTGTGCGCGGCGCGAATACCGCCGGAACCGGGTTCAAACCCGTCGATCCGAGCTGGAAGCGGTCCAGATTGTAGCCGCCCGCCTTATAACCCTTCGAATAGCTGCCATAGACCAGCAATTCGCTGACCGGCTTCCATGACAGGACGGCGGTGCCGGAAAACTGGCCATCGCTGATCTTGTCATTGAGGTTGAGCGCGCTGAGACCCGTGGACCCATTGCCCAGACAACCCAGCGTCAATATGCCCCCAGCCAGAGCCGCGGCCCGTCCGAACAAAGGAAGGCCCGTGGCGGGATTGATCGTCGTTGCGATCTCGTAGAGGTCGTTGGGCGCGCTGGGCGCTCTGGCCTGAAGCAACGGGCAAATGCTGTTGTCATTATTCAGGTCCGCGCTGAACCGCTTGGTCTCATGCGTGTAACGCAGGCCCAGGGTCAGATCGAGCGTGCTGGTCAGATGAACGATATTGTGGGTGAACAGGGCCCAGTTTTCGCTCTTCTGGAAATAGCGGCTGTCGAAATCGCCCACCGTGCCGGTGCTGCCTATGCTCGCCAGACGCGTGAGATTTCCAGTGAGGATCGGGACAAGCGCCGAAGGGAGACCACCATTGACGAGCGCCTGGCCAAGGCCAGCCAAACCCTGAGGCGACGCGCAGTTGGGCGCCAGTGCAAGCAGAGCCGAGGGTTGCGCATCCGCTCCCGCCATCAACCGGCACGCCGCGAACCGGCCATAATCCGCGCCGAAGCGGATATTATCCTCCAGCGTCAGCTTTTCATGCGCGTAATAACCGCCGACCAGCCAGTCGAGCACGTCATTGAAGGCCGACCCCTGCGCCCTTAGCTCCTGCGTGAAGGTCCTGAACTGGCGATAGGTATTGGGATCGCGATAGAGCAGGTCGGCCCCGCTATAGTCGTAATCGCCATAATCCTGGCTCTTATAGTCGCGATAGGCAGTGATGCTGGTCAGCTTGGTACCGCCCAGATCATAGTTGATCTCGCCAGAAACACCCCAATCCTTGAGCTTGCTCACATAATTGCGGCCCGGCGTGATGGTGAGGTCGCGGTCATAGGGATCGGCAGCGAATACGCTGCCCTGCCTCGCCAGAATCGTTGTTATGCGGTTGGACGGCGCGGTGCGGTAGCCCCCGCCCGCCAGCGGCAGCCGTTCGCGCGTCTCGATATAGGCCGCGCCACAGCAGCTTTCGTCGCGGTTGGTATAATCCCCGATCAGGCGGATGGACAGCGCGTCATTGGGTTCGAACAATGCCTGCCCGCGCAGGAAATAGCGGTCGCGGTCATTGGTCTCCCCGACCTTGCTACCGCTGGCGTTCACCAAATCGTAGAAGCCGTCGCGCTTCGACCAGACGCCGTCCAGGCTGAGCGCCAACCGGTCGGTGACCGGCCCGGTGATGCGGCCCGCCAGACGCCAATAATCATAATTGCCATAGGTGACTTCGGCCTTGCCCGTGAGCTTGAACTCCGGCGCCTTGCTGATGATGTTGATCAGGCCCGCCGAAGCGTTGCGCCCGAACAGCGTGCCCTGCGGCCCGCGCAGCACCTCAACCCGCTCAATCTCGCCCAGTTCATTGAGGCCCGCGCCGGTGCGCGAGCGATAAACCCCGTCGATGAACACCGCGACGGAACTCTCCAGTCCCGGATTGTCGCCCACCGTACCGATGCCGCGAATGCGGGCCGACGCATTGGCCTCGGTACCCGTGGAGGATAGCAGCAGCGAGGGCGCCAACTGATTGAGCGCGCGGATGTCGGTGGCGCCACTATTCTGCATCGCCTGCGCGGTGACGGCGGACACGGCGATCGGCACCTCCGACAAAGGGCTGGCGCGCCGCGTGGCGGTGACGATGATGTTGACGCTCTCCTGATCGACCGCCGCGCCACCTTCTTGCGCCCATGCGACCGGAACGCTGCTGCCCAATGCGACGGCACCGGCAGAAATCAGCCAAAGGCTCTTATTCATGATGATGATGCTCCCTCTCGTCATCCGCGCGACTTGGACGCCACGTCGATATTATTGCCCAACTATGCTGACCCGGCAGGAAGAAGGCAAGAATAGCCTTGATTTTCTAGGCCCTTGACCCCTCGTCGCAACCGGATTCTCATCCACTGTTGCCTAACAGCGACAGCTTAAGTTCCGATTTCCGTTACGTCCTTATGCTATGGGAAATCGCAGCAGCCGGCCCGCTACCGGCACCAATGCGGTCGCGTCCGCACCCATCACGCGGCGGATTTCGCCATGACCGGCATCGAGCCCCCCTGTCAGCGCGCCCAGCGCGGGCAGGATCAATTTGGTGCGCGATCCCACGAAGCAGCGCCGCGACACATGGCGGCCCCGCACGGATAGTCGAAATTTGGGGTGAAAATGCCCCGATATTTCCGGTCGGGGATCGGCGGGATCAGCCTCATGCCGCAGCCAGATACCGTCGACCTGCATGTCCGTGCGGCATTCGCCGCCCGGCGTGTCCGCCATGCCGACATCGTGATTGCCGGTGATCCAGACCCAGTCGAGCCGGTCCGTCAGCGTCGCCAACCGCGCCCGCGTCCCCGGATCGAGCCGTGCCGCGCCATCGGCATCGTGAAAACTGTCGCCCAGGGACCAGACCGCCAGCGCACCCGTTCGTTCGACCAGCAGCTCGATCATATCCAGCGTCGCCCGGCTGTCATGCGGGGGCAGGAACTGTCCGAAGCGCGCAAACCAGCTCGCCTTTTCGAAATGCAGATCGGCCACCAGCAATGCCGAGCGCGCCGGCCAGAACAGCGCCGCTTCCGGTAATGCCAGAAATTCGTGACCTGCGAACGAAAGGGGAACCATGGGCCGGCTATGCGCCCTTGCCCTCCGGCTTTCAAGAGGGCGGCGAAGCGGCTATGGGCGCTGCCATGGAGTCCGCTTTCACTATCGCCGCGCTTTACCGCTTCGCATCCTTCCCCGATCCTGACGCGATCGCCCGCGATTTGCGCCTGCTCTGCGCGGATCTCGACACCTGCGGCACGCTGATCGTGGCGGGCGAAGGGATCAACGGCACGGTCGCAGGGAGCGAGACAGCGATTAAGGCGCTGGTGGCGCATATCCGCACCCTGCCCGGCTGCGCCGATCTCGACGTCAAATATGCCCATAGCGATGAAGCCCCCTTCGCCCGGATGAAGGTGAAGGTAAAGACGGAGATCGTCACTTTGGGCGCGGGCGATCTCGATCCGGCGAACCAGGCAGGCGCCTATCTCGACCCGGCGGACTGGAACGCGCTGATCGCTGATCCCGACACGGTAATCATCGACACGCGCAACGCCTATGAAGTGTCGGTCGGCAGCTTCGAAGGCGCAATCGATCCGGGCACCCGGTCTTTCCGCGATTTCCCCGCCTGGTTCGACGATTTTGCCGAAAAGCTGCGCGAAGAGGGCCGCGAGCCCCGCATCGCCATGTTCTGCACCGGCGGCATCCGATGCGAGAAATCGACGGCGCTGGTCCGCGCGCGGGGCTTTGACGAGGTCTATCATCTGCGCGGCGGCATATTGCGCTATCTGGAGGAAATGCCCGAAGCGGAGAGCCGCTGGCAGGGCGACTGCTATGTCTTCGACGAGCGGGTGGCCGTGGGCCATGGGCTCAAGCAGGGCGATTATGTCACCTGCCGCGACTGCGGATTGCCCTATAACCGCACTGCCGCGCATGATTGTCCGGTGGATTCTTCGGGCGCATGGCCGCACAGAAAGCAGGGTTAAGCGGGCGTTTCCACCAGTTCCGCAATCTCGAACACATAGCTTTTCCAGCCTCGCATCCGGGCGCTTTCTTCCGCCGCCGCCCGCTTCCTCTTCGCCTCGGCCAGCGAGCGCGCATGGCCCCAGAACACCTCCGTCTTGCCATTTTCCAGCATCGCGACGATCCGCCAATAATGGGTGAAGGCGTCCGCCGTCGGCCCAATGGTCTTCACATAGCCATCCGGCATCGTCGCCGTCAGATAGCGCTTCTTTCTGCCCATGCGCCTAGCCCACAAAGCGATGCAGCGCAGTCCCATAGGCGCGCAGCCACGCCCGCGCCGGTCGTGGGTCTTCCCCGAAAATCCGCTTATGCGCCGCATGAAAGGCCGGGCTATGGTCCATGTGCAGCAGATGCGCCAGTTCATGCGCCACGGTCGCCCGGCGCACATCGGGCGGGCAGAGGATAAGCCGCCAGCTATAGCGGATCGCGCCGCTGGAGGCGCAACTCGCCCAACGGCTGCGCGGATCGCCAATGCCGACCGACGCCACGATCAGTCCATTATCCCGCGCCATCGCATGGCTTTCGGTTTCCAGCACTGCCTTCGCCCGCGTCTTCAGCCAGCGCAGCACCCGTGGCCCCACCGATTCCGCCGCCCCGCCGAGCAGCAACCGTTCGTCCTCCAGCCGGATCGTGCGGGGCGCGCCTTCGACCCAGCGGATACGCACCTCCCGCCCCTCCAGCGGAAAGACGGCGCCGTCGCAAAGTGTCACTTGCGCCGGTTGCCGCGCCATTTGCGAACGGACCCAGCCCTCATGCTCCTGCGCCCAGCCAAGAGCGCGCTTCAGATTGGCACGGGTAGGCAGCGAGAGCCGCAATTCCCCCCGCGCATGATCCAGCGACAGCCGATAGGCCTTGGCCCGCGCCGACCGGCGGACTCGTACCGGAACGGCGATGCCGTCGACGACAAGAACGGCGTCAGAGTTCTCTGTCGACAAGATGGTTTTCCCAATCGCCCGCATCGGCTTCGGCAATCGTCCAGCCCCGCACGGATTCCTTCGCCCTATGCACCGCTTCACGATCGCCGCAGATCAGATAATGCCATTCCGGCAGCGGCTTTCCCTCGCCGCGCAGCCGGTAGGCGCAGGTGCGCGGCAGCCAGCCGATCATCTTCACCTTGGCAGGCGTCAGGCGCACGCAATCGGGCACGAAGCGGCGCCGTTCCTTGTAATTGGTGCATTGCCCGCTATGCCGGTCGAGCAGCCGACAGGCGACATTGGTGGGGTAGATACGCCCCGTATCCTCATCCTCCGCCTTGTGCAGGCAGCATTTGCCGCAACCGTCGCACAATGCTTCCCATTCGGCGCGGTCCAGCTTGTCGAGGGGTTTTTCCCAGAAGTCCAATCGTCACTTCACCCATTTTTCGAGGAAGGCCGTCACCTTGCCGGGATCGCCATCATCGGCGTCCGGCGTCCCCGGATCGTCCACGGGCACCAGCGCAACCGGCGCACCATCGGTCCCGAAGAGATAGGGCGTGCGGCTATGGCTGACCAGATAGCCGCTCGCACCCTTCGTCTCTTCCTTGTTGTAGAGCACGACGAAATCCTTGGCCACCTTGGCGATCTCGTCCGACGTGCCGGTCAGGCCGATCAGCCGGGGGTGGAAGGCCGCGACATAGGTTTTGAGGACGGCCGGCGTGTCCCGCTCCGGATCGACGCTGATGAAGATCGGCTGGACCTTCGCGGCAAGGGCCGGCTGGTCCTTCTCGAACCTGGCGAAGCCCTGCATGATCCGCTGCAGATCGACCGGGCATATATCGGGGCAATAGGTGTAGCCGAAATAGACCAGCCGGTATTTGCCCTTGAAATCCTCCCAGCGGACCTTCTTCCCATCCTGGTCGGTCAGGGTGAAAGGCGCGCCGATGCTCGCTCCATGCAGATCACCCTGGGCGCTCTCATCCCCGCTTGATGCATTGCCTCCCGTCCCCATATTACAGGCTGCCAGCAGGGCGGTCAGTGGCAGGGCGAGCGAAATCAGCGCTTTGTTCATGGCGCCGCCAGCCATGCCCTGCTATGGCCCGATTTGCAAATCCCAACGGGGCTATGGACAAAATGACAGGACGTTTTCCGGCTTTGATGGGCGTTGGCCGTGCCGCCGCTCTGGCCTTGGCGCTGCTGTCGCCGGTCGCGGCGCTGGCGCAGTTTTCCGACAATTACAACTTCTTGAAGGCAGTCAAGGATGCCGACGGGCAGAAGGTGACCGACCTCATCCAGAAGCCCGGCTCCACCGTGATCAACAGCCGCGACGTGACCACAGGCGATACCGCGCTGCACCTGGTCGTCACCCGGCGCGACAATACATGGTTGACCTTTCTGCTGGCCAAGGGCGCGAACCCGAACCTGACCGACAATGCAGGCAACACGCCGCTGATGGATGCCGTGCAGGCCCGGTTCGAGGAAGGCGCGCGCAGCCTGCTCACCTACAATGCGCAGGTGGACAAGGCCAATGGCAGCGGCGAAACCCCGCTCATCCGGGCGGTGCAACTGCGCGATCTCGGGCTGGTCCGGTTGCTGATCGCGCAGGGGGCCAATCCTGACAAGCGCGACACGATCGCAGGCATGTCGGCGCGGGACTATGCGCAGCGCGATGGCCGAACGCCGGGTCTGGTGGAAGCGCTGAGCGCGGCGAAGACGAAGGCTGCGCCCAAGGGTCCAGTTCAGGGGCCAGTTTTCTGATTTTCGCCAATAGAGGACGTTGCGTAGGCCCGCCCATCTCCGCCCAAATCATACTACCATCCCAGTTCCGCCGCATGATCCGGGTCGGCCAGCGCCGTCAGCCGTCGCGCTGCCCGTCTGGCAAAGCGCAGAGTCTCCGCCTTGCGCCGCGCCGCGGGCAGCGGTTCCATCGGCGCTGGGCGGACCAGCTCGGCATCATATTGATCCGCTACGATCAATCCCGTCCGTCCGGGCCACAGCGCCTCGCTCTCGAACAGCGACAGGTCGAAACCTGAGGGCACCGCCCAGAAATAACGGTCGCAATAGTCGAAATAATCCTGCCATTTCATGTCGCCCAGCAGGTCGGCGCGACTGCACTTGATCTCCACGATGTTGACCCGCCCCGCCCCATCCAGCGCCATGATATCGGCGCGACGGCCATTGGGCAGCGGCACTTCCAAAATGCCGCTCATGTCGTGCCGGAAGAACAGGCGCAACGTGCCCCGCGCAACGGCCAGCGCAGTGCCATCGGCCAGGGGCGAGCAACTGGCGGAAAGATCGGATTCCATGCTTCCCTTTTAGAACAGGAAGGGAACAAAAAGAAAGGGCCGATTCAGGCATCCCCTGAACCGGCCCTCTTCACCCCCTTCGCGCGCCGCGCGAAAGCTTGTCAGCGATAGAAGATGTGGTTGTCGATCGCGGCCAGCTGGCGCTTGCCCCAGCCCGGCGAAACGCGGCGGGCGTGGAAAAAGAGCGCACCCTCCGCCTTGCTGTCCCAGCTATCCTTCATCGCGATCTGGGCGATGGCGACGGCTTCGCGCCAGCTTTCGCTGCCCAGCCGGATAGACGGCATGCCGCCGCCGCGCACGAAGCTGAACTGGCCTGGCTGGTAGACGACGCCGCACAGGCTGTCGGCAAAGCGGCCGGATTTGGCGCGGTTGATGATGACCCGGGCAACGGCCAACTGGCCTTCCAGGCTTTCGCCCTTGGATTCGAAATAGACGGCGCCGGCCAGGCACTTCATATCGCCTGCAACATCCTCGGCCACGCCTTGCGCGTTCACGAGGGCGGCGAGATTGTCGGCCTTCACATCGTCGCTGTCGGAAAGAGGAGCCAGCGACTGCACGACTTCGCGCGGCGCGGAAAAAGTGACGGCGGGCTTCACGCCGGCCGGAGCTGCATTGAGCTCATTGGTCCCCGGAAGGGAGAGAACCGACGGAGCCGCTTCGGAAGCGCTCGACATGTCGGCCGTGGTCAACGCCGCAGTGGCGGACAGGGAAAATGCCGCGACGATCGCAGCCCTCAGACGAAAACTCATTACAGCTCAAAATCGTGCGGTTCTTGGCCGGGGACGTCAAAACCCCAAAACACCGACGTCCGGCCGCCCCCCGTCTGCGTGTTTACCGCATCCGCCCCCCATGGACGAAAACCGGCAACCTGCGCGTTGAAGCGTCGGAGGCCTGTGCCCGCGCACGGGAAATGAGTCAACGATCAACAGATCGTTTCAGCGGCGAACCGTTCCGCATCCGCGATATCAAGCTCCACGACCCACAGATCGGGGTCCGAACCGCGGCGACGCGCAAGATATTGGGCCATGGCCTCGGCACCCTTTTCCGGGTCCGGGCCGCAGCGGGTGAGGCTATAGCCGCCCGCAAAGTCAGAAACGCGCTCGAACAAGCCTAGTTCCCGCCCCTTTTCAAGCGCTTGAATCAGAATCACGCCGCTGATGGCATCGCCCTTGACCAGTATCGTGGCAAAGCCGCCGGCCGCTGCGCTGCGCCGCACCAGAACGCCGACCAGCATCGCGCTGGTCAGCCGGGCATCGGTCGGTCGATCAGGCGGCATAGCCCGGCAGCGAAGACAGCGGGAATTGCGACCGCATGAATGTGCCGGTGCCGCGCCCGACTTCCTCACCCTCTGTATCGATCAGGCTGGCTTCGGCCACATAGACGCGCCGCTTGCCGCTGATCCACCGCCCTTCGGCGCGGATGCGGCCCGGTCCGATCGGTCGGGTGAACAACAGGTTGAAGTTGGTCGTCAGCAGGAAACGGTCGCTGACCAGACTGTTCGCGGCGTAGAAGGCCGCATCGTCCAGCATCTTGAAATAGACCGTGCCGTGTATGGCGCCGGCTGCATGAAACTGGCTCTCATCCACATCGAAATGGATGATCGACCGGCCTTCTTCCGGGATCGTCAGTTCCGACCGGAACAGCCGGTTGATCGGCGCGGAGCGATAGAGATTCTCCAGCGCCCGAAAATGCGCGGCCTCTCCGCTGGGCGAAGCGCCGGCGCCAGGCCCGGAATCAGGCAGCGTCACGCGCCTCGCCACCGGCGAGCAGGGCATGGAGCGCTGCGGTCGACTTGGCGCCGCGCAGCCGGGCGACCTGCCCCTCATCGCGCAGATAGCGCGACACGCGGGCCAGGGTCTTGAGATGTTCGGCCCCGGAATCGATTGGCGAGAGCAGCGCGAAGACGATGTCCACCGGCGCTTCGTCCACCGCATCGAACGACACTGCCGGATCGAGCAGGACGACCACGCCGCACATCTTCTGCAGTTCGGGAATCTTGGCATGGGGAATCGCGACGCCGCCACCGAAGCCGGTTGACCCTAGCTTTTCGCGCTCCAGCAGCGCCTCGGCCACCAGATCGGCCTTCAAGCCATAGGCCCCTGCCGCCAACACGGCGATCTTCTGAAACAACTGCTTCTTGCCATTCACCGAAAGGCCTGTGCCCAATGCATCCGGTGCGACGATATCGTTGAAATGAACCATGCCGAATCCCAGCCAAGCCGCGCCCAGCTTCGGAAAAATGACGCAATGCCCGGATCTTTAAAGTCCGGCCCCATAGGCCGCCAGCCGATCAAGGTCAACCGGCGGCCAAGGGAAGGTTATCAGCCCAGGCGCGGTTCCACCCAGCCGATGGTCCCGTCATGCCGGCGATAGACCATGTTGTAGGCGGCCGTCCCGGCATTGACGAACAGCAGCGCGTTGGTGTTGCGCAAATCCAGCATCATCACCGCGTCGGACACGCTGGCTTCGGGAATGTCGACGCGTGTTTCCGCCACGATCAGCGGCGCTTCGGCCGGTTCCTCTTCATCGGCCAGAGAAGCGAAAATGGTATAGCCCGCCCCATCCAGTCCATCCGGGCCAAAACCGTTGGCCCTGCTGGCTTCGGCGGCAGCGGCCTGCGCGCTGCGGTCCTTCAGGCGGCGCAGATAGCGGCGCAACTGCTTTTCGATCCGCTCGGCAGCCTGTTCGAAAGCGGGATGCGCCTCCTGCGCCTCGCCAGCCCCTTTCAGGATCAGGCCCGTCATGACATGGCAGACGATGTCGCAATGGAAGGCGCCGTGCGGAGCCGGCCGGAATGTCACCTGGGCGGAAAGCGCGCGGGAAAAATATTTCTCGGCCATGGCCTCCAGACGGGTCCAGACATGCTCCTTGAGCGCGTCACCCGTATCGACCTGATGCCCGGAAACACGAATATCCATATGCCTTCTCCTTATTCTTGCCGAACCGCCCGGGATGGCGATCCGGTTGGCATGGAGGCTTGAAGGCAGTGCATCCCGGAAGGGACGGCTGAAATCAGGCCTCCTCAAGCCAGAGCGGCTTATCCAGCGTTGCGACGAACGCTGCATGCCTATCCAGCTCTTCCGCGCTAGCCGCAAAGACGCGCGCGGGACGAACAGGGCGAACCGCGACTTTCGCCGCAAGTTCCATATTTACAATGAGTTTCTCTTCCTCCTGTGCAAGACCAAGGCCGATCTGACGGCCGCCGGTCAGTTCGATATAAAGCTGGGCCAGCAATTCAGCGTCGAGCAAGGCGCCATGCTTGATGCGATGGCTGCGGTCGATGCCATAGCGGGTGCAGAGCGCGTCCAGGCTGTGCTTGGCGCCGGGGTGGAGTTGCCGGGCGATGGCGACGGTGTCGATCATCCGCTCCATCGACACTTCGGTCAGGCCGCAAAGCTTCAGTTCATGATTGAGGAATCCGAAGTCGAAGCGCGCATTATGCGCGACCAGATGACTGTCCTCCAGAAAGGCCAGCAATTCCTGGACGCCGTGCGAAAACAGCGGCTTGTCTCTTAAGAAACCGTCCGACAGCCCGTGCACGGCTTCCGCCGCGGCGGGCATGGACCGCTGCGGATTATAATAAGCGTGGAAGGTGCGGCCCGTGGGCACCCGGTTGAGGAGTTCAATGCATCCGATTTCGACCAGGCGATCGCCTGAGGCAGGGTCGAAACCAGTCGTTTCGGTGTCGAAAATAATCTCGCGCATCGCCCTCTTCAACGACTCTTGCCGGCCAACCTTGCCGAACCCCTCTTATCGGCCTGTCTTCGCACCAAGGCAAGCGACCAAGCGGCGAACCTGGAAACGTGTCTCGGCGAAGGTCGTCCCTGTGTGAATGATATAGTCGGCCCGCTGCCGCTTTTCAGCATCGGGTGTTTGCAGATGGACAATCCGGCGGAATTTTGCAGCGTTCATGCCGGTCCGGGCAAGGACTCGCTTGCGTTGCTTCCAGGCCGGGGCAGTGACCACGATGACGCCCGCCAGCTTGCGATAACCATGAGTCTCGAACAGCAGCGGAATATCCAGCACGACGAATTTTCGCGACCGATGCCGGCGCAGGAACGCCTTGCGGCTCTGTTGCACGGCGGGATGAACGATGGCTTCCAGCGCCTTCAGTTCATGAAGATGGCCGAAGACCGCCGCGCCTAGTTTCGCCCGGTCAACGCCCCTGGGGCCGGTTGTGCCGGGGAAACGCGCCTCTATTGCCGGCAGCAGCGCCCCACCCGGCCCTTGCAGGCGGTGCACCTCGGCATCGGCATCGAACAAAGGCACGCCCTCGCGCCGCAACATGGCGGCCACGGCCGATTTGCCCATGCCGATAGAGCCTGTGAGGCCGTAGATCTTCATGGACGTCAGGCAGCAAGCAGCAAGGCGCGCAATTCCTCGTCCCGCTCGCGCGGCGCTTCGGCATCGAAGAAGATGTCGAAGGCCAGCGCCGCCTGCCCGATCAGCATTTCCAACCCATCCAGAGACTTAAGGCCCCTCGCCCGCGCCGTCATGAGCAATTGCGTCTCCAGCGGCGCATAGACGATGTCATAGACGGTCGCATCGTCCGCCAGCGGTTTGAGGTCCAGATCCAGCACCGGCTGCCCCACCATGCCCAGCGAACTGGTATTGACCAGCAAATCCGCCTTGGGCAGCGCATCCGTCATGCCGATCACCCTGCCCTTGACCCCTGCGCGGTCGAGCAAAGCCTGCCCCCGCCCCGCATCACGGGCCATAACGGTGATGTCGGGCACGCCCAGACTGGTCAGCGCGAACAAAATCGCCCGCGCCGCACCGCCCGCGCCGACCAGCACTGCGCTCTGCCCCTTCCACTTGTCGCGCAGCAGCGGTTGAAGGAATCCGCCCGCATCGGTGTTGGTGCCGATCAGCGGCCCGCCGGTTTCGCTGGCGATGGTGTTCATCGCGCCGATCCGCTCGCGCACGCCGCCCGGATCGTCGGTATAGTCCATCACCGCGATCTTGTGGGGAATCGTGACGTTGCAGCCCAACCAATCGGGATCGGCCCGCCGCGCCAGGAAATAGGCGGACAGCCCCTCGCTGGTCACATGGGTCTTCTTATATTCCGCCTCGATACCCAGCGAATCGAGCCAGAAATTATGGATCAGCGGCGATTTGCTGTGCGCGATCGGATCACCGATCACTTCTGCATAGGGGAGCTTGTCGGTCATGACGCCAGAACGCCCCGGACGCGCAGAAAGTCAAGCAAAGGCAGCAGCGGCAGGCCTTGAATCGCGAATTGGCTGCCTTCCACCTTGGCGAAAAGCTGCGCGCCCGGCCCCTCTATCCGATAACAGCCGACGCACCAGCGGCATTGCTCCCAATCGCCGTCGAGATAGGAGGCGATGAAAGCCTCCGACAAGGGTCGCACCGTCATCCGCACCCGCTCGATATGCCGCCAGATCGGTTCGCCATTAAGCGCGATCACCGCCGCGCTGTGCAGATGATGCACCCGACCCGAAAACAGCTTCAATATGCGCTCGGCATCGGCGCGGTCGATCGCCTTGTCGATCATCGTGCCGTCCTCCAGGCTCAGGGTCTGATCACAGCCTAGCACCAGCCCGCCCGGCACCCGCCGCGACACGCGCAGCGCCTTCAGTTCCGCCAGCGCATCGGCTAGTTGCCGCGCATTGAGGCCGTCGGCGCGCAGGGCTTCCTTTGCCGCTTCCTCATCGACGCCGGGCGACAGCGCCTCGAACGGCACCTGCGCCGCTTCCAGCAGCGCCCGGCGGCTCGCGCTTTGCGATGCCAGCACGATCATTTCTAGGCTCCTTCCGCCAGCACGCGGTCGTTGAACAGGTTGATGATGGCCGCTGCCGCTTCCTCGATCGAGCGGCGGGTCATATCGATCACCGGCCAGCCATTGTCCGCGAACATGCGCCGGGCGAAGGCCAGTTCCTCCTGCACTTTTTCAAGGTCGACATAGCTCGTCTCCGGCGCCTGGTTGAGTGAAAGCAGCCGGTTGCGGCGGATCTGCACCAACCGCTCCGGGCTGACCGTCAGTCCCACCACCATCGGATGCTTCAGCGAATAAAGGGTGCGCGGCGGCGGCGATTGGATCACCAGCGGGATATTGGCGGTCTTGTACCCGCGATTGGCAAGATAGATGGACGTAGGCGTCTTGGAGGCGCGGGAGACTCCGGCAAGCACGATATCGGCCTCCTCCCAATTTTCATGACCCACGCCATCGTCATGGGCGATGGTGAACTGGATCGCCTCGATCCGCGCGAAATAGGCTTCGTCGAGAATATGCTTGCGGCCTGGCCGGTTGCGGGTTTCCTGCCCCAATATGTTGGACAGCGCATCGGTCACGCTGTCGAGCGCCGCGACATGCGGCAGGCCGAGCGCCCGGCAGCGCGTCTCCAGCCGCCGACGGAGCTGGTGGTTGGACAGGGTGAAAAGCACCAGCCCCGGATTGGCGGCGATCTCCTCCATGATCCGGTCGAGGTGGACATCGGACCGCACCATGGGCCAGAAATGGCGCACCGCCTCGACATTTTCGAACGCGCCGATCGCCGCCTTGGCGATGTTTTCCAGCGTTTCGCCAGTGGAGTCCGAAAGCAGGTGGAGATGGATGCGCGACATGCGGAATATCTCTGTGGGCAGGCTGTGGATAAAGCAAGGGATAGGTTGCGGGCAAAATCAGCCACTTATCGCCCTCCTCGATTCCGGGAATCTTGTCCACAGCCCGCCAACAGACTGGAATTTATACCAACAGCCTGTGGATAACGGGGATAAGCGGACTGACTCGGACCGGAATCGGCGGCACCCGGGAGTCAAGTTGTTGGCAAATCCGGGCATAGCGCATAAACCCCGCTGCCAACCGCCCAACTATCTCCATCATCCTTTTTGAATCTAAATATAAGAGAGTTTATGACGGGACCTGATGCCGGCCTTTCCAACGGGCCATCCGCCAAGCCATTGCTTTCGGTCCTGAAAGGCGAGCGTCCCACGGTGCCGCCGATGTGGCTCATGCGCCAGGCGGGCCGTTATCTCCCCGAATATCGTGCATTGCGGGCGGAAAAAGGCGGATTCCTGGAACTGGTCTATGACAGCGCAGCGGCGGCGGAGGTGACTCTGCAGCCCTTGCGTCGTTTCGCTTTCGACGGCGCGATCCTGTTTTCCGACATTTTGATCGTCCCCTATGCCATGGGGCAGGATCTCTGGTTCGAGGCCGGGGAAGGCCCGCGTCTGGCGCCCATCCTGGCGGAGACGGAGTTGTCCACCCTCAAACCCGATTTCAGCCGCTATGAGGCGGTATATGAGACGGTCCGGCTGGTCAGGGCCGCGCTCGACAAACAAGTGACCTTCCTGGGCTTCGCAGGCAGCCCCTGGACCATCGCCACCTATATGGTCGCCGGTCAGGGCAGCAAGGATCAGGGCGTGGCCCGCCGCCTTGCCTATCAGCAGCCCGAAAAATTCGGCGCGATCATCGATGCAATCATCGATGCGACGGTCGTCTATCTCTCCGGCCAGATCGAGGCCGGGGTGGAGGCGGTCCAGCTTTTCGACAGTTGGGCAGGAAGCCTGGCCCCGCTGGAGTTCGAGCGCTGGGTAATCCAGCCCAACAGGCGGATCGTGGAGAAGTTGAAGGCCATCCACCCGGAGATTCCGGTCATCGGTTTTCCCAAAGGCGCAGGCGCGAAGCTTGTCGATTATGCGGTCGGGACCGGAGTCGATGCGATCGGCGTCGATGAAACGGTCGATCCGCACTGGGCCGATCATGAGCTGCCGGAGGGGCTGCCGGTGCAGGGGAATCTCGATCCACTGGCATTGATCGCCGGCGGCAGGGCGGTGGAAGAGGCGGTCGACAATATCCGCGCCGCCTTTGCCGGGCGGCCGCATATTTTCAACCTGGGCCACGGGATTCTCCCCGACACGCCCATTGATCATGTCGAAGCGTTGATCCGCCATCTGCGCCAGGATCGTACGCAGCCGGAGAGTCGATGATGCCTTATCTGGGAGCAGCCTATTTGTGGGTCAAAGCCGCCCATGTCATCTTCGTCATCTTCCTGATGGCGGGCCTGTTCATGATGCCGCGCTTCTTCGTCTATCACCAGCAATGCCCGGTGGGTTCCGAAGAGGACAGGAAGTGGATTGACCGGGAGCGGCGGCTGCTCAAGATCATCCTCAACCCGTCGCTGGTTCTGGTCTGGGTTTTCGGCCTGATGCTGATGGTGGAGATCGGCGCCTGGCACTTTGGCTGGTTCCACCTGAAGCTGCTCTTCGTATTGGGCCTGTCGGGCTATCATGGCTGGATCGCGGGCTATGCGAAGAAGCTCGCCAAGGGTCTGCGGCCGCTGACGGAAAAGCAATTGCGTTTGCTGAACGAGGTACCGGGAATCGCTGCCGCGGTAATCGTGATCGCGGTGATCGTGAAGCCGTTCTGATAAAGCCGAGGGTGGACTATCAGACCGGATCGACCGCGATATTATCGATCAAACGCGTCTTTCCTAGCTTCGCCGCGCCCAGCAGCCGCGCCGGGCGGTCCAGCACGGTCATCGGTTCCAGCGTCACCGCGTCGCACAGCGTCACATAGTCGATCGGATCAAAGCCGTGCGTGGCCAGCATGGCGATCGCCTTGGCGATGGCGGCGTCCACGGTCGCGCCCTTTTCCATCTGCCGCGCCGCTTCACCCAAAGCGCGGGGCAGAGCGAGCGCTTCCTTGCGCTCCTCCTCGGTCAGATAGGCATTGCGGGAAGAAAGCGCCAATCCATCCTCGGCCCGCTGGGTCGGCACGCCGATGATCTCGATCGGCATATCCAGATCGCGCACCATTTGCCGGATCACGGCAAGCTGTTGATAATCCTTTTCCCCGAACAGCGCGACATCCGGCCGCACCTGATTGAACAGCTTCGTCACCACCGTCGCGACGCCGTCGAAATGCCCCGGCCGCGCCGCGCCGTCCAGCCCTTCGGTCACGCCCGACACGGAGATGTTGGTGGCATAGCCCGCCGGATACATGACATCGACCGTGGGCGCCCAGAGGATGTCGACTCCGGCCGACTGCAACATCTGCGCGTCTTTCGCCTCGCGCCGGGGATAGGCGTCCAGATCCTCGTTCACCCCGAATTGGCGCGGGTTGACGAAGATCGACACGACCACATGTCCCGCATGGCGCCGCGCTTCCTCGACCAGCGCCATATGCCCGTCATGCAGCGCGCCCATGGTGGGCACCAGCGCCAACGGATTTCCGTCGCTTTTCAGCGCTTCGATGGCGGTTCTGAGCGAAGCGAGATCACGGAGGGTTTGCACGACAGGAGTGGCTCCGATAAGGGCATCAGCAGGGGTACATCCTGCTAAGGCACGACCGTTGTAAACGGTCAACCGACAATGCGACAATCAACGGGGTTATCAAGGTCCGATGGCGAACGCCCAAACGCACCATATCGTCTTCGCCAATGAGAAGGGCGGAACCGGCAAGTCGACGACCGCCGTGCATACGGCCATCGCATTGACGGTATTGGGTCATCGCGTCGGCATGATCGACCTCGATCCGCGCCAGCGCACCATCACCCGCTATATGGAAAACCGCGCCGACACCGCGCGCCGCCGTGGCATCGACCTGCCGACTCCGGACTTTGCGGTGTTCAAGGGCGACAATGTGCAGGCGCTGGAGGAACAGGCCGCCGCCATGGCCGAGGGCAAGGATTTCCTGGTCATCGACACGCCCGGCCGCGACGATGATTATGCCCGGCACATGGCCGCCCGCGCCAATACGCTGGTGACGCCGATGAACGACAGCTTCGTCGATTTCGACCTGATCGGCCAGGTGGACGCCGAAACGTTCAAGGTGAAGCGGCTCTCCTTCTACTCCGAACTGATTTTCGAGGCGCGCAAGACCCGTGCCAAGGCGGATGGCGTGACCATCGACTGGGTAGTGCTGCGCAATCGCGTCCAGCATCATGATGCGCGCAACAAGAAGCGCGTGGGCGATGCGCTGATGGAACTCTCCCGCCGTGTCGGATTCCGCGTGATACCGGGCCTTTCGGAGCGTGTGATCTTCCGCGAACTCTTTCCTTCCGGGCTTACATTGCTCGATAAGGGTCATCTGGGCGAACTGGGTGTCAGCCATATCGCCGCACGGCAGGAATTGCGCGAGATGGTGTCCGGCCTCGCCCTTCCCTCACGCGATGAGGTTGCGCCGCTGGACCTGCTCGGCGCAGCCTGATGGGTCTGCTTGCACTGATTTTGATCGGGCTTGCGGCCTGGCTGATCTGGACGGGACGACTGCAAAGCATGAGCGCGAAGGATGGCATGGCATTGGGCGCCGCTCTGGTCGGCGCGGTGATGGCGGCGAAGGGCAAGCCGCTGATCGGCGCGCCGCTGCTGGTCGGCGCGACCTTGTTCTTCTTCGCTCGGAGCCGGCCGGTCAGTAAAAAGGCCAAGTCGGACACGGTCGCCCCGCAACCCGTTTCGCCTCAGGCGGAGATCGATGCCCGCAAGCTGCTGGGCGTCGGGCCGGACGCCGACGCCCGCGCCATTCGCTCGGCGCATCGCCGCCTTATCGCCTCGGTCCATCCGGACAAGGGTGGTACGGAAGCGCTGGCTGCCCAGATCAATGCGGCGCGCGACCTTCTGATCAGGGACATGGCGCAGCGCGACTGAAGCCACGGGGAGAGCATGCCATGGCCCATCGCTTTCATCCCACGCTCCTGCGCGAATATGATATTCGCGGGGTGGTCGGGCAGACGCTTGGCGAGGCGGATGCCTATGCCGTCGGTCGCAGCTTCGGCACAGTCATCAGACGGGTTGGCGGATCAAAGGTCGCGGTCGGCTATGACGGGCGGCTGAGTTCCCCGGCGCTGGAACAGGCGGTCGTGCAGGGTCTTCAGGACTCGGGCACGGATGTCCTCCGCATAGGCCTCGGCCCGACGCCCATGCTCTATTATGCCGAAGCGGTTCTCGATGTGGACGGCGGCATTCAGATAACCGGCAGCCACAATCCCACCGATCATAACGGTTTCAAGCTGGTGCTTCAGCAGAATGCCTTTTTTGGGCCGGATATCGCGAATCTGGGGACCATGGCTGCCATGGGCGACTGGAGCGAGGGCAAGGGCCGGGTTGGGACCGTCGCCGTCATGGACCGCTATGCCGCGCGTCTGGTGGAGGGATTCGACGGCGCCGCCTGGCGCATTGGCTGGGACGCGGGCAATGGCGCCGCCGGTCCTGTGGTGGACAAGCTCGTCAAGCTCCTGCCAGGTGAGCATCATGTGCTTTTCACCCAGATAGACGGACATTTTCCCCATCATCACCCCGATCCTACCGTCGAGGCGAATCTGGCGGACCTAAAAGCGCTTGTCCGCTCGAAGAAGCTCGATTTCGGAGTGGCTTTCGACGGTGATGGCGACCGGATCGGGGTGATCGACGGCAAGGGCCGGGTAATCTGGGGCGATCAGTTGCTCGGCATCTTTGCCGAACTGGTGCTGAAAGACCGCCCGGACGCCACGATTGTCGCGGATGTGAAGGCCAGCCAGGCCTTGTTCGACCGGATTTCGGCCTTGGGCGGCCGGCCGCTGATGTGGAAGACCGGCCACAGCCTCATCAAGTCCAAAATGAAGGAGATTGCCGCTCCGCTGGGCGGGGAGATGACCGGCCATATCTTCTTCGCGGACGATTATTACGGCTTCGACGACGGGCTTTATGCCGCGGTGCGGCTTATCCGGGGGCTGACCCGGCTCCGCCGCAGCGTCACGGCCCTACGCGACGATATGCCCGACATGGCCAACACGCCGGAAATCCGTTTTCCGGTTGAGGAGAGCCGCAAATTCGCCGTGGTGGAGGAGGTGCGCGCTCGGTTGCTCGCCGCTGGCGCGAGCATCGATGAGACTGATGGCCTCAGGGTCAGTACAGCCGATGGCTGGTGGCTGTTGCGAGCCTCCAACACGCAGGATTCACTGGTCGTCCGGGCCGAAGCGAAGGATGCGGAAGGATTGGCGCGTTTGATCGCGGATATCGACGCACAACTGGCCGATTCGGATGTGATTCGGCCCTGAGCAGCCAATTATGACTGCCCCGATGGAGAAAAATTGACATATTCCTGTGCAAATTTCCTTTACGGAAATCAGGAAAAAGCATGACGATTGCATGAAACGCAATCGAGCTTCAGCTTTTCGCATTTGCGGAAAATGTCGCTGCACCGCAAAAGGAATGGGCCTTTCAGGCATCCTCTCCTAAAACTTTCAAGCCGTCCTCCGGGGCGGCTTTTTTTTGCCCTGTTGCGGAGCGCGATTTTCGCTTCTTGCCGTAGCGTCGTTGCACATTCCAGCGAAGCCGCCGCAAAAACCCCAACAAATTAGGGCTTTCCGAACGATTATTTAACCATAATGCTTATAGCAGCATGGCTCACAGGGGATCATTCTCTGGCGAAAGCCATTTTGCCTTGGTCGAGTTTCAGGAGAGGAATCATATGCCTTTGCGCCGCCCCATTATCGCCAGTCTTTTGCTGTCAGGCGTATTGGCAACGCCAGTTCCGGCTTTTGCGGGCGGATTCTACCTGCAGGAACAGTCGCCCAAGGAAACCGGCCGCGCGCTCGCCGGGGCGGGCGCGGCGGCGGACGATCCGTCGACCATCTATTTCAACCCCGCCGCCATGACGGAATTGTCGGGCGTTCAGACCTCGATCGGCGGCATAGCGCTGATGGCGTCGGCGCATCAGGCCAATCGCGGCACCTATCGCACCGTCCCCACCCTGCCCGGCGCTCGGGTGCCGGTGACGGGCAATGACGGCGGCCAGCCGTTCGAAAAGGTCATTCCCATCCCCAGCTTCTATGTCACGGCGCAGGCGACGGATCGGTTGTGGCTGGGTCTGGGCGTCAACGCGCCGTTCGGGTTGAAGCTGGATTATGACGACGGCTTTTTCGGCCGCTATGACTCGCTCTACACCAATCTCAAAACCTATAATATCCAGCCCAGCGCCGCCTATAAGCTGAACGACAATTTCTCGATCGGCGGCGGCGTCGACGTGCAATATGTGAAGGCGACGCTGACCAACGCCCTGCCGCAGCTTTCGCCCTTGGCTCCGGCCGACGGCTTTGCCCGGCTGAAGGGCGATGATTGGACCGTCGGCTGGAACGCGGGTCTGTTCTATACCGATGGCGTCACCAATGTCGGCATGTCCTACCGTTCGGGCATCAAGCACAAACTGACCGGTACGCAGACCATTTCCGGCCTTCTAGGTCCCATCGCTGCAGCCAATGGCGAATTGGACGCCTCCGCGCCGCTCAACCTGCCCGATATCGTCACCGTCGGCTTCATGCACCGCCTGACGCCCAAGCTGCGCGCCATGATGAGCGCCCGCTGGTACAATTGGTCGAAGTTCAAGGGCATCGCCATCACTTCCGCCGCCGGCACCAGCAACAAGGAACTGGATTACAAGGACAGCTACAGCGTCAGCCTGGGCGGCGAATATGACGTCAGTTCGGCGCTCACCCTACGCGCAGGCACGATGTTCGACCGCTCGCCGACCAATGCGCAGCATCTGACGACCCGCGTGCCCGATGGCGACCGCACCTGGCTGTCGGCTGGCGCGACCTATAATATCTCGCCCGCCTTTGCGCTGAACCTCAGCTATGCCCATAATTTCGTGGAAAAGGCGAATATCATCCGCCCGGACAGCTATTATCCCGCGCCCGCGACGGTGACGGCGACCACCCTGTCGCAGACCAGCGGCAATGCTGACCAGATCGGCGCATCGTTGACGGCGCGTTTTTGACAGGCGCGGCACCGACCCTCGCTCCGCATGTTTCAGCTTTGCTGAAACGCGAACACCCGCGCTTCTAACCGACGCAATAAATCCCTATAGGGGCTCCAACATCACGGAGCCCCTTTTTCATGTCCGACCATAATCCCGGCCTGCGCCCCTGGCGCGACATCGCCCGCAGGCAATGCCGTCAGATCATGGTCGGCAACGTCCCCGTCGGCGGTGGCGCTCCGGTCACGGTGCAGACCATGACCAACACGCCGACCCATGACGTCAAGGCAACGATCGACCAGATCCGCCGCTGCGAGGAGGTGGGCGTGGACATCATCCGCGTCTCCTGCCCTGACGAGGCGTCGACCGCCGCGCTCAGGCAGATCGTCCGCGCCGCCCGCGTGCCGATCGTCGCGGACATTCATTTCCATTATAAGCGCGCGCTGGAAGCCGCCGATGCGGGTGCGGCCTGCCTGCGCATCAATCCCGGCAATATCGGCAGCGAAGCGCGGGTGAAGGAAGTGGTCGACGCGGCCAAGGCCAATGGCTGCTCGATCCGCATCGGGGTCAATGCGGGCAGTCTCGAAAAGGACCTGCTCGAAAAATATGGCGAGCCTTGCCCGGAGGCGCTGGTCGAAAGCGCGCTCGACCATATCAAGCTGCTCCAGGACCAGGATTTCCACGAATATAAGGTAGCGGTGAAGGCCAGCGACGTGTTCCTCGCCGTGGCTGCCTATATGCAACTGGCCGAAGCAGTGGACTGTCCGCTGCACCTGGGCATTACCGAAGCGGGCGGCTTGATCGGCGGCACGGTGAAGAGTTCCATCGGAATAGGCAATCTGCTCTGGGCCGGGATCGGTGACACGATCCGCGTCTCCCTTTCCGCCGAACCGGAAGAGGAAGTGCGCGTCGGCTACGAAATATTGAAGTCGCTCGGTATCCGCACCCGCGGCGTGAAGGTCATTTCCTGCCCGAGCTGCGCTCGCCAGGGCTTCGACGTGATCCGCACGGTGCAGGCGCTGGAGGAACGGCTCCAGCATATCCATACGCCGCTTTCCCTGTCCGTGCTGGGCTGCGTGGTCAACGGTCCCGGCGAAGCGCGCGAAACCGATATCGGCCTGACCGGCGGCGGCGCCGGCAAGCATATGGTCTATCTCTCCGGCCTGACCGATCATACGATTCAGGACGAAGGGATGATCGACCATATCGTGAACCTTGTCGAAGCCAAGGCGGCGGAGATCGAGGCGGCCACCACCGACGCCGGCAAGGCGGAAGTGGCGGAATAAGCCATTTTCCCGCCTTCATGACTGCGCGCAGCTCCTTCGCTCTCCCCTTTGCTGTCTGCTGTCTGGGGGTTGCGCTGTTTTCCGTGATGGATGCGGCGATGAAGGGACTCAGCCTCTCTATCGGCCTGTTCAACGCGCTGTTCTGGCGCGCGCTGTCGGGCAGCCTGCTGGGGCTGGCGCTGATGCTGCTGACGCGGCAGCGCTGGCCCAACCGCGCTGTGCTGCGGCTGCATCTGCTGCGCGGCGCGGTCGTCGCGGCGATGGCCAGCCTGTTCTTCTGGGCGATCATGCGGTTGCCGCTGGCCGAGGCCATTGCCCTCTCCTTCATCGCGCCGCTGGTCGCGCTCTACCTCGCCGCGCTGCTGCTGAAGGAAAAGATCGGGCGGCAGGCCATAGGTGCGTCGCTGCTGGGGATGGTTGGCGTCGCGGTGATCCTGTCCGGGCGGTTGCGGGGCGATTATGACGAAAACGCGCTGCTGGGCGCGGGCGCTGTCCTGATTTCGGCGGTATTGTTCGCCTGGAATCTCATCCTCCAGCGGCAACAGGCGCAGTTGGCTTCGCCCATCGAGGTCGCCTTCTTCCAGCATGTCGTGATGTTCGGCCTATTCGCTCTCTTTGCCTTGGCTGCCCAATGGATGCCGGTCCTGCCAACGGTGCCGTCCTGGACGCTGGTCGTTCTGGCCGCAACCCTCGCCTTCACGTCGCTGGCCGCGCTCGCCTGGGCCTATGCGCGGGCGGAGGCCCAGGTTCTGATTCCGGTGGAATATACTGCCTTCGTCTGGGCGGCGATCATCGGCTGGCTGGCCTTTGGCGACCGCCTGACCCTGACGACCGTGATCGGCGCGCTGCTGATCGTGATCGGCTGTCTGATCGCGTCCCGCACCGGACCGGCCGAGCCGCCGCACGTCGAATCGTCCATCGCTTGAAAGGAAAAGCATGTCCGTCACCATCCGCGAGGCTGTTCCCTCCGACATCGGGGCGATTCACGACTTCATCCTCGCTCTGGCCGACTATGAAAAATTGTCGCATGAGGTGAGGGCCGACCGCGCCAGCCTGGAGAAATATCTCTTCGGCCCGCGTCCCATGGCCGAAGTGCTGATCGCGGAAAATGAAGGGCGTGCCATCGGCTTCGCGCTGTTCTTCCACAATTTCTCGACCTTCGAGGGGCGACCGGGCCTCTATCTGGAGGATCTGTTCGTCATCCCCGAAGCGCGGGGCCTGGGCGCCGGCAAGGCGCTGCTCTCCCGCCTCGCTCAACTGGCGCTGGATCGGGATTGCGCGCGGCTGGAATGGTGGGTGCTGGATTGGAACGAACCGTCCATCGCCTTCTACCGTTCGCTCGGCGCGCGGGCGATGGACGAATGGACGGTGCAGCGCGTCGACGGTGAAGCGCTCAACGCTCTCGCTTCAACGCATCCTGCACGCTGACGCCCAGAAGGACGGCGGTGAAGGCGCCCAGGGCGATGACGACTAGGGCGGGATAGAGGGTGGCGATCATGGTGAAGTCTCCTTTCGGTGGAGGCTTTTGCGCCGATCCGCCGTCCATCGACATAAGGAATGTTACGGAGCCGACGGGACGAGCCGAGGGGCGGGACTCTTGACGCGGACTCCCCGCCCGGCGCATTGTGCCGGAACGGAACATTTAGGGGACAAGGACTTACCATGGCTGTCAGCCGCGGAGCCAAGCGCACGCCAGAGTGGCGCGAAATGCTCAAACGCAGCCTGATCCGCAGCGGCGCGCTGATCGGATCGATCGCGTTGATCCTGGCGACCCTGTTCCTCGCTCTGGCGCTGCTCAGCTATCAGCCGAGCGACCCGTCGATGAATACGGTGGCGGGCGACCATGTGCAGAATATCATGCAGGCGCCCGGCGCCTGGGTGGCAGATTTCCTGCTCTGGCTGCTGGGCGTGCCGGTGGCGCTGGTGCTGCCGCTGATGGCGATCACGGCGCGACGGCTGTGGGGCGATCAGGACATGAGCGGGTGGAAGGCGCAGTTCGGCAAATGCCTTGCCGGGATCGTGCTGCTTGGCATCGCGCTGGCGCTGTTCCAGACCGATCCGCTGGTCGGCCTGCCCGCCGGATGGGGCGGCATCATCGCGCTGGTGACGGCGCGGGGCGTCATCAGCCTGACCGCGCAGGCTCCCGCCGCGCAAGGGTGGATCACCGGCATATTGATCGCGCTGACGCTGATCGCGGGCGCTGTGTGCTGGTATCGCAGCCTGGCCCTGGAAAAGCCGATCATCGCGCTGCGCAGGCCTTCGCTGCCGCGTCTTAGCTTGCCCAAGCCCGCGTTCGCGCTGCCCGGCGGCGGGGCTGTCGCCGATCCTTTCGATGATGAGGATGAGGTGATCGAGCGCATCGCCGCGCCGCGTAAGACTGTCACGAACGAACCCAAGCCGCCGATCAACATCCAGACGCCCAAGCCCGCGCCGGTGCAGCGCTCCATGGCGCCGGTCAGCCAGGATGATCTGTTCGGCAACAGTTCCCTGCCCTCGCCCGATCTGCTGAATCCGATTCCCGCTAGCCAGGGCGCGAAGATCGACAAGGCCGCGCTGGAACGCAATGCGCGCCTGCTGGAGAGCGTGCTCGACGACTTCCATGTGAAGGGCAATATCGTCGAGGTCCGCCCTGGCCCGGTCGTCACCATGTATGAGTTGGAACCCGCGCCGGGCATCAAGGCGAGCCGCGTGATCGCGCTGGCCGACGATATCGCGCGCAACATGTCGGCGCTCTCCGCGCGCGTGGCGACGATTCCGGGGCGCACGGTGATCGGCATCGAACTGCCCAACGCCAATCGCGAGGGCGTGTCGTTCCGCGAACTCATCACCAGCGAGCAGTTCGGGCAGGAAGCGACGCTGCCGATCATCCTGGGCAAGAATATCTCGGGCGAACCAATCATCGCTGACCTGGCGCCCATGCCGCATCTGCTGATCGCGGGTACGACGGGATCGGGCAAGTCGGTTGGCCTCAACGCCATGATCCTGTCGCTGCTCTACCGCATGACGCCGGATCAGTTGCGACTGATCATGATCGATCCCAAAATGCTGGAACTGTCGACCTATGACGACATCCCGCATCTCCTTTCGCCGGTCGTCACCGAACCGAGCAAGGCGATCCGCGCGCTCAAATGGGCGGTGGAGCAGATGGAGGATCGCTATCGGATGATGGCGTCGATCTCCGTCCGTAACCTTGCCAACTACAACGAAAAGGTCCGCGCCGCGAAGGCCAAGGGCAAGCCGCTTGGCCGCCGCGTCCAGACTGGATACGACCCGGAAACCGGCAAGCCGATCTATGAGGAGGAGCAGCTCGATTTCCAGCCTCTGCCCCAGATCGTGGTGGTGGTGGACGAGCTGGCCGACCTGATGATGACGGCGGGCAAGGAAGTCGAATTCCTGATCCAGCGGCTTGCGCAAAAGGCGCGTGCGGCAGGCATCCACCTGATCCTCGCAACGCAGCGTCCCTCGGTCGACGTCATCACCGGCGTCATCAAGGCGAACCTGCCGACCCGCATCAGCTTCTTCGTGACGTCGAAGATCGACAGCCGCACCATCCTGGGCGAACAGGGCGCCGAGCAGCTATTGGGCAAGGGCGACATGCTTTACATGCATGGCGGCAAGGGTCTGATGCGCGTCCATGGCCCCTTCGTGTCCGACGATGAAGTGCGCGTGGTGGCGGATCATTGGCGCGCCCAGGGCCAGCCCGACTATATCGCCGCCGTCACCGAGGAGCCGGAGGAAGGCAGCTTCGCGCTTGACGGTGTAGACCTGGGCGACGACAGCCCGGATGCGCAGCTCTTTCGCAAGGCCTGCCAGCTCGTCTTCGAGAATCAGAAGGCGTCGACCAGTTGGCTCCAGCGGCAATTGCGCATCGGCTACAATAGCGCGGCCCGCCTGATCGAGCAGATGGAGGAGCAGGGGCTGGTAGGTCCGCCCAACCATGTCGGCCGCCGCGAGGTGCTGCGCGACGAGAGCGGCAATCCGCTCTGATTCCCTCAGCATAAAATTTTCATTTGGCCTGATGCGAAAAAGTCACTGCCCATTTCGCTCTGAAACGGGATTTTGCGTGACGGTAAGGGCCGTCGCGTGCTTGGAGAGCATGATCCGGCCCGCAGAAATCCCTGATTTCCGGGCATGATTGCGTTTCGTGCAATCGTCCTGCGGTTCTTCGCATTTGCAGCGAAACGCGATTTGGCCGAAGAGGGATCTGCCTTTCAGGCATCCTCTCCTAAAAAATTTCAGGCTGGTCTTCGGATCAGCCTTTTTTTTGTCATCGCGCCGGTCTAAGCAGAGGTCGCTCACCGCAGCGCCTAAAAAAATAAATTGGGAGAGGGGCCGCCGGAAAGACCGGCACTGGCGAAGCGGGAGCAGAGGGGGATTGAGCGGCTATGCCGCTCTCCCCCTTCCCGTTCCAACAGTCCGATTCATTGCCTTGGCGGAACGAGTGGGTTCACAGCGGGTTCAAGCCCTGCCACCTACGCTCCTCATCCTGAATTTTTGTCGCATCGCTTTTGCAGAAAACCGGTTCCCACTTTTCTGCACGATGCTCTAGCCGGAGATGATTGCATGAAGCGCATCCTTGCGCCCCTCGCCCTGACACTGGCCGCCGCGCCTTTCGTCGTGCCGATGATGCCGGCCGCCGCGCAGGCGGACCAGTCCGACCTGTCGAAGGTCAACGCCTATATTCGCGCTGTCACCACCATGACCGCCAATTTCTCCCAGACCGACCGCAATGGCCAGACACTGACCGGCCAACTCACCATCAAGCAGCCGGGCAAGATCCGTTTCCAATATCAGAAGGGCGTGCCGCTGCTGATCGTGGGCGACGGCAAGGCGCTGACTATGATCGACTATGAAGTGCGGCAAGTGCAGCGCTGGCCGATCGGCAATTCACCGCTGGGCGCGCTGATCGACCCCAACAAGGATCTGTCCAAATTCGGCAAGGTGATCCAGACCGGCGATCCGACGATATTGTCCGTTCAGGCGCGCGATCCCAAGCGGCCGGAATATGGCACCATCACCATGATCTTCAAACGCGATGCGGCGAGCCCGGCGGGCTTGCAGCTTTACGGCTGGGTGGCGCTGGATTCGCAGAACAACCGGACAGCGGTGAAGCTGAGCAACCAGCGCTACGGCGTGCCGGTGGCCGATTCCGCCTTCCGCTGGAACGATCCGCGGCCCAAGGGACGCGCAGCGGGCGGTTAAGCGGGCCCTATGCGCGACGGGCCGAAAACTTTTCAGAATCGTTCATCTGAGGCTCATATCCCGCCCCCTAAAAAGAACTCCACGGCGAGAGACGAAACCGGGATTTCCCCCCTGTTACCCGGAATTCCGCTCCCGTCGCAAAGCGCTTCAAGGGCGCGATCGAGGCCCCCGTTCCATGCCCCCGGAGCGGGGGTCTTTGGTTATATGTCGTCATTTGCCCCAAGGAGGGCTGCAAAGGGCAGCTTTCTGCGCCGCCGGTACTCACGACTTGAAGTTCGCTGGCGATTAAACGAGGCGCTTGGCTCGTTTAAAGCTTCTCAAAATCCGACATTTTCGCTCCACCCTGAGCCAAATGACGACATATAGCGCCTCGCGTGATTGCAGGCCCGCCACCCTTGCGCGGGACGGCCGAGGGTCTTAGTGGATCACCCATGTCTCAGACACTCAGTATCGCTTCCTGGAATATCAACAGCGTTCGTGCCCGGCTCGATATCGTGGAGCGCTTTCTGACAGAGGAAGCGCCCGACATTCTCTGTCTTCAGGAAACCAAGGTGGTGAACGAGATTTTCCCCACCGCGATGTTCCGGCAACTGGGCTATGTCCATCAGGTGCTGAATGGGCAGCGGATGCACCATGGCGTGGCGATCATGTCCAAGGTGCCGATCCATGAGGACGACCGGTTCGACTGGCAAGCCAATGGCGAAGCGCGCCATGTCGGCGTGCGGCTCGACAATGGCGTCAGGATCGAGAATGTCTATGTGCCTGCCGGTGGCGACGTGGCGGATCGGGAGGTGAATCCGAAATTCGGGCAGAAGCTCGATTTCCTGGAGCGTATGATCCAATGGTCCTCTGGGTTGGAAGACAAGCCGACCATATTGACTGGTGATTTCAACATCGCACCGATGGAATGCGATGTTTGGAGCCACAAGCAGCTCCTGAACGTGGTCAGCCATACGCCGGTCGAGTGCGAGATATTGGCGCGGTTGCAGGCGTCGAACGACTGGGTCGATATCGGCCGCCATTTCTATCCCGCGCCGCAGCGGCTTTACACCTGGTGGAGCTATCGGGCGAAGGACTGGGCGGAATCGGATCGCGGGCGGCGGCTCGACCATATGTGGATGACCAAGGATGTGGCGGGCAGGGCGCTCAGCCATCGTGTGGTCGAACCGGCGCGCAACTGGGGCAAGCCGTCCGACCATATCCCGATCATCACGGAATTCGCGTTCTGATGAGCGCGCGCGCCGCCGCTCGCGCCATCGACGCGCTACGCCGGGGCTGGCCGGTGCGGGTGCAGGCCGCCGATGGCGCAATGCGGTTGATGGCGATCGAGGGCGCCGACGCGGTGACGCTCGCCGGGTTCGATCCGGGCGCTGAAGCCGATATTTTGATTTCCGCCGCGCGGGCGCAGACGCTCAAGCTCGCGAACCAGTTGGCGGCCGCCGATCCCGACATGCCGGTGCTGGTGGCGCGGGCGCCGTGGATCGACGTCGACGTGGCGACGGCGATTTCCGACCCGGTTCTCGACCTGGCCTCGCCGCTCAAGGGCCCGTTCATGGCAAAGCCGCTGACCGCGCCGCTGGCGGCCAAGGCGGCGCTGCGGCTGGCCCGGCTCGCAGGGATATTGCCGGCCTATTTCGCCACGGCGGAAGGTGAAGTGGAGGCGGAGGTCAGCGCCGCCGATGTGGACGCCTATGACGATGCCGTGCATCTGGACATCGCGACACGGGCAAGACTGCCGGTATCGGCAAGCGAAACCGCCGAGATCGTCGCCTTCCGCAGCCCGGATGAGCCGCGCGAGCATGTGGCGCTGGTCGTCGGCCGGCGCGATGCATCGCCGCCGGTGATCCGACTGCACAGCGAATGCCTGACCGGCGACGTGCTGGGGTCGCTGAAATGCGACTGTGGACCGCAATTGCATGAGGCGCTGCATCAGATCGCGGATTCGAACTGGGGTATCCTGCTCTATCTGCGGCAGGAAGGGCGGGGCATCGGCCTGGTCAACAAGTTGCGAGCCTATGCCTTGCAGGATCAGGGTTTCGACACGGTCGACGCCAATGTGCGGCTGGGTTTCGCCATAGACGCGCGCGATTTTTCGGTCGCGGCTCGGATGCTGGACTTGCTGGGCGTGGGTGAAGTCCGGTTGCTCACCAATAATCCGAACAAGGTGAGGGGACTGGAAAAGGCGGGAATCAAGGTGGCCGAACGGCTGCCGATCATCCTGCCCGCCAATCCGCATAATGAGCGCTATCTCGCCACCAAGCGCGACCGGACCGGGCATCAGCTATGAGCGTCGTCCGCGTCGATACGGGCGCGGGGCGCCTGTCCTTCGGCGCGATCGACATTCCCTGCACCATCGGGCGCTGCGGCGCTTGCGCTGCGGCGGACAAGCGGGAAGGCGATGGCTGCACGCCGCTGGGTGTCTGGCCGGTCCGGGGGGCGTTGCTGCGGCCGGGCAAGGTGGATGCGTCAGGCATCCGCCTGCCTTGGCGCTGGGTGCGGGAAGGGGATGGCTGGTCCGATGATGTGGCCGACCCGGCCTATAATCGGCCTGTGCATCTGCCGCGCGCTTTCTCGGCGGAAAATCTGCTGCGCGATGACGATGCCTATGATGTAATCGTGGTGCTGGGGCATAATGATGCGCCGCCGGTGCCGGGGCAGGGGAGTGCGATTTTCTTTCACCTGTCCGAAGGCCGTCCCACTGCCGGGTGCGTGGCGGTGGAGCGGGAGGATATGATGAAGCTGTTGCCGCTGTTGGCGCAGGGCGATGTGATGGAAATCGTTTAGCGGCACCGGATTCGTGCTCCGCAGGAGCACGGGTGCAAATCAGACCCGCTCCAATTCCGCCACTTCGCCACCCGCCGCTTCCAGCAGCCGCCGTTCCAGCGTTTGCAGCCGCGCCTTGCTCTCGATCTTACCGGCCAGCAGGTCGGTGACGTAGAAGGTATCGACGGCGCGCTCGCCATAGGTGGCGACATGGGCGCTGTGCACGGTCACCTTCGACTGGAACAGCGCATTGGCCAGGCTGAACAGCAGCGCCGGCCGGTCCCGCGCATTCACCTCGATCACGGTAAAGCGATTCGACGCCTTGTTGTCGATCAGCACATTGGGTTCGATGCGGAAGGCTTCGGCGCGGGTGCGGGGCAGGGGGCGCGCTTCCAGCTTGGTTATCATGCGATGCCGGTTAGCAAGCGAATCCTCGATCGCCTTGCGGATGCGCACAAGTTGCTCAGGGCTGTGGAACGCCCCGCCCAGCGGGTCCTGCACCAGGAAATTGTCGATCGCGACGCCGTCCCGCATGGTGTGGATGCGCGCGTCGATGATGTTGCCGCCGGCCAGATGAATGGCGCCCGCGATCCGGTAGAACAGCCCCGGATGGTCTGCGGCATAGACCGTCACCAGCGTCGCGCCGCGTTGCGGATAATATTGCGCGGCGATGGAGAGCGGGGAATCGCCGGCCTCCAATATATGCTGGGCATTGTGGAAGAGGATGTCGTCGGGTTCCGCTATCCAGTAGCTCTCGGGCAGGCGCTTGCTCAGCTTGCCGAAATCCGCTTCGGACAGGCCGAGCGCCTCGCGCAGCGCCTGCTGCTTGACCGTAACCCGCTCGCTGCGGCCCTTCTGCTTGTGGCCAAGGCGCAGCAGTTCTTCGGCGGACTCATAAAGATCGCCCAGCAACTGCCGTTTCCAGCTATTCCAGACGCCGGGGCCGACGGCGCGGATGTCGACCACGGTGAGGCACAGCAGCAGCCTCAGCCGCTCCGGACTCTGCACCACGTCGACGAAGTCGAGGATCGTCTTGTAATCGGCCAGATCGCGCTTGAAGGCGGTGGCCGACATCAACAGATGATGCAGCACCAGCCACGACACGGTTTCCGTCTCCGCCGGCGTCAGGCCGAGGCGGGGGCAGAGATGCTCCGCCACTTCCGCGCCCAACATGCTGTGGTCGCCCCCGCGTCCCTTGGCGATGTCGTGCAGCAGCACTGCGACATAGAGGACGCGGCGCGACACCAGCTTGCCCATCAGGTCCGCCGCTAGCGGATGATCCTGGTTCAACTCGCCTTTTTCGATCCGCGCCAGCAGGCCGACGGCGCGGATCGTATGTTCGTCCACCGTATAGTGGTGATACATGTCGAACTGCATCTGTGCCACGACGCGGCGGAAATCGGGGATGAAGCGGCCGAACACGGTCGATTCGTTCATCCAGCGCAGCACGGTTTCCGGGTCGCGGGGAGAGGTCAGCACCTCCATGAAGGCGGCGTTGGCGCGCGGGTCGCGGCGCACCTTGGCGGTGATCAGGCTGGCGTCGCGACTGGCGGTGCGCATGGCGCTGGGATGGATGGCCAGACCATGGCGATCGGCCAGCGCGAAGATTTCCAGCAGCCGGACCGGATCATCCTGGAAAAACTGGTCATTGGGCAAGGCTAGCCGCCCGCGATCCAGGACGAAGCCGTCCAGCTTCTTGGGACGGCGGAAGAAGCTCGGGATATAGCGCCGCCCACGCTCTGCCATCTGGTCATCCAGATGGGCAAGGAACACGGCGGTGAGGTCGCCCACCGTCTTCGCGTTCAGGAAATAATAGCGCATGAAGCGTTCGACGCCCGACCGCCCGGCACGCCCGATAAAGTGCATGCGGGTGGCGGTTTCGAGCTGGAGGTCGAAGGTCAGCCGATCCTCGGCCCGCCCAGTGATCATGTGCAGGTGGCAACGCACCGCCCAGAGGAAATCCTCCGCCTTCTGGAACTGGCGCAACTCGCTTTCCGTCAGCAGCCCGACATCGACCAGTTCCGCGACCGACTTCACCCGGTTCACATATTTGCCGATCCAGAACAGCGTGTGCAGGTCGCGCAGCCCGCCCTTGCCTTCTTTCACATTGGGTTCGACGACGTAGCGGCTGTCGCCCATCCGCTTGTGCCGCTCGTCACGTTCCACCAGCTTTTCGGTGACGAAGGCGCGGGCCGTGCCCTGCATGACTTCGGCGTCGAAGCGGGTCGCGACTTCCTCGTACAGCGCCCGGTCGCCCCAGATATAGCGTGCCTCCAGCAGCGCGGTGCGCACCGTGAGGTCCGCCTTCGCCATGCGCATGGTTTCGTCGATCGACCGGCTGCTATGGCCGACCTTCAACCCCAGGTCCCAAAGCGAATAGAGCATGGATTCGATCACCTGCTCGGTCCAGCCGGTGGGTTTCCAGGGGGTGATGAAGCCGATGTCGACGTCGCTGTGCGGCGCCATCTCGCCCCGGCCATAGCCGCCTACCGCGATCAGCACGATCCGCTCGCCGGTGCTGCGATTGCCTGCCGGGTAGAGATGGTGCGTGGTGGCGTCGTAAAGCAGCCGGAGAATCTGATCGACCAGGAAGGCGAAGGCAGTGACGGCTTCCCGCCCGCGGGTCGGTTTCTGGCTGAGGCGATGGGCGACATCCTCGCGCCCCGCGTCCAGAGCGTCCTTCAATTCCTTCACGATCAGGCCGCGCAGCTTCATCTGATCGCCCCGATGCTCCTGCGCCAGGGCGTTGATGCGGTCGGAAATGGCGCGCCGGTCGATGATCGCCCGCCTGGACCCCAATTTTGGAAACTGCATGACCATAAAGCTAACCTAGTCTTCCTGACCGGCTGCCGCCAGTTGCTTGAGGCGATAGAGTTGATCGAGCGCCTCGCGGGGGGAGAGCGCGTCGGCATCGATCGCCGCGAGCGCGGCGCGAAGGGGGTCGACCTTCTCCTCGACCTGCGCGGTGGCGGCGGCGAACAGGGGAAGGTCGTCCAGTCCAGCCGCGATGCCGCCGGTCTTGGCCTTGCCCGCTTCGAGGCGCGACAGAACGTCCTTCGCCCGCTTGAGAACGGCGGGCGGCAGCCCGGCCAGCCGAGCCACGGCCAGACCGTAGCTGCGATCCGCCGGCCCTTCCGCCACCTCGTGCAGCAACACCAGATCGCCCTTCCACTCCCGCGCCCGGACATGGTGGAGCGAGAGCGAGGACAGGGTTTCCGCCAGCCGCGTCAGTTCATGATAGTGCGTCGCGAACAGGCAGCGGCAGCGATTGACCTCATGCACCGCCTCGACCACGGCCCAGGCCAGCGCCAGCCCGTCATAGGTTGACGTGCCGCGCCCGACTTCATCGAGGATGACGAAGCTGCGTTCGGTCGACTGGGCCAGGATGGCGGCGGTTTCAACCATCTCGACCATGAAGGTCGAACGCCCCTTCGCCAGATTGTCCGATGCGCCGACGCGGCTGAACAGGCGGTCGACCAGCGTCAGGGTCGCGGATTGCGCGGGCACATAGGCCCCTGCTTGCGCAAGGATCACGATGATCGCGTTCTGCCGCAGGAAGGTGGATTTACCGCCCATGTTCGGCCCCGTCACCAGCCATAGCCGGTCACTGGCCACCAGTTGGCAATCATTGGCGACGAAAGGCTGGCCGTCGCGGCGCAGCGCGTCCTCCACCACCGGATGGCGTCCGCCCATGATTTCAAGGCACGGCCCTTCGCCATCTTCGGGCAGGAAATGGGGCCGTTGCCAGCCCCCTTCGGCCGCTCGTTCTGCCAGCGCCGCCGCCACATCGAGCCGGGCGAGGGCATCGGCGGCGCGGGCGATCTCCGCCTTGCGGGCGAGGGTCGCTTCGATCAGCTCTTCCAGATGCGCGGCTTCGGCCACCAATGCATGGGCGCCCGCCTGCGCGACGCGGCTCGCCTGTTCGTGCAGGTCGACCGAATTGAAACGCACCACCCCGGCCAGCGTCTGGCGATGGGTGAAGCCGCTGTCGGGTTGCATCAACTGGTCGGCGGCGCGGGCGGGCACCTCGACATGATAGCCCAGGACGCCATTATGCCGGATCTTGAGCGAGGCAATGCCCGTCTGCTCGCGATATTTCGCCTCCAGCGCGGCGATGGCGCGGCGGCCATCCCCGGCGAGACGGCGCAACTCATCCAGCGCCGGGTCATAACTGTCCGCGATATAGCCGCCATTGACGGTTTCGGTCGGTGGGCTGGGGACGAGGGCGCGGGACAGGCTGTCGACCAGCGCGCCATGTCCATCCAGCGCGGGGAGCAATTGCGACAGCAGCAAAGGTTCGTCCGGCAGGCGTCCCAACCGCTCGCGCAGCAGGCGCGCTTCGCCAAGCCCATCCCGCAACTGACCCAGATCACGCGGACTGCCCCTGCCCATGGCAAGGCGACCCAGAGCGCGCCCGATGTCCGGCAGGGCGCGCAAAGCCACCCGCAACTGGTCGCGCAGCATGCTATCGTCATGGAACAGTTGAACAAGGCCCAGCCGCGCCTCGATGGCCGCCTGATCCATCAAGGGCGCGGACAGGTCCTGGGCCAGCAACCGGGCGCCCGCGCCCGTCACCGTCCGGTCGACCGCGCCCAGCAGGCTGCCTGCCCGCGTGCCGCTCATGGTGGAAGTAATTTCCAGGCTCTCGCGCGTCGCTGCATCGATGGCGACATGCGCGCCGCTGGTCTTGGCGCAGGGCGGGGCGAGGAAGGGCAGGGTGCCCTTGCCCGCATGGTCGAGATAGCCGAGCAATCCGCCCATCGCCGCCAGTTCAGCGCGGCTGAACTGGCCGAATCCGTCCAGCGTGGCGACGCCGAAGACCCGCTTCAGCGCAGCCTCGGCCCGGCTGCTGGAAAAGGCGGCGCGGTCGAAGGGATGGGAATCGTGCAATTCCAGTTCCAGCCCGTCCGGCAACACGATCTCGCTCGGCCGCAGGCGCGCCAGTTCGGCGGGCAGATCGCTCGCCCGCAGCGTCAGCGTCTCGAACCGCCCGGTCGAGATATCGGCGGCGGCAAGGCCATATTCCTGCCTATCCTCGCCCCCGACCTGCGCCAGCGCGACCAGCATATTGTCGCGCCGGCTATCGAGCAGCGTCTCTTCGGTCAATGTGCCTGCCGTCACGTAGCGGACGATGGCGCGGGCGACGAGGGACTTGCTGCCCCTCGCTTTGGCCTCGGCGGGCGTCTCGGTCTGCTCCGCAATGGCGACGCGATGTCCCGCCTTGATCAGCCGCGCCAGATAGGATTCCGCGCTGTGCACCGGCACGCCGCACATCGGGATCGGCGCGCCGCCATGCTCGCCCCGGCTGGTCAGCGCAATGTCGAGCGTCGCCGCCGCCGCCTTCGCATCCTCGAAGAACAGCTCGAAAAAATCGCCCATGCGGTAGAAAAGCAGGCAGTCCTGCGCCTCCGCCTTCAGCGCAAGATATTGCGTCATCATAGGCGTGGCTTGTTGCGTGGATGTGTCGATCGTTCGCGCCATGGCACAGCGGATAGCGTGAAGCCCGGCGTCATGCCAGTGCTGCAAGAAACAGCAGGAAAATTGCGCTTCTCGCACTTGCCCACAAGATATTCTTGCCGCTAGGGCGGTCCGGCATTCAGCCCATACGGGCCTGCAAAGCGCGATTTTTGCGCTTCGGTGCTGACATACTTGAGTATGCTGCGCTCCGATGCCCGAAAATCGCCCTTTTCGGCTCCGCTGAACTGAATGCCGGACCGCCCTGGGGGCGAGCATATTGTTCCAAACAAGGGGTGGGTGCAGCCATGACCGACAAGTCGAATGTGGAATTTTCCGAGCGCGAGGCGCTGTTCTTCCACTCGACGGGGCGCCCCGGAAAGATCGAGATCATCGCGTCGAAGCCGATGGCGACCCAGCGGGATCTTTCGCTTGCCTATTCCCCCGGCGTCGCGGTGCCGGTGCGCGCCATCGCGGAAGACCCGGCGACGGCTTATGATTACACGGCCAAGGGCAATCTGGTCGCGGTGATCTCCAACGGCACGGCGATCCTGGGCCTGGGCAATCTGGGCGCGCTGGCGTCCAAGCCGGTGATGGAGGGCAAGGCGGTGCTGTTCAAGCGCTTTGCCGACGTCGATTCCATCGACATCGAGCTCAAGACCGAGGATGTCGACAAGTTCATCGACGCCGTCGAATTGATGGAGCCGACCTTCGGCGGCATCAACCTTGAGGATATCAAGGCGCCCGAATGCTTCATCATCGAACAGACGCTGAAGGAGCGGATGAACATTCCGGTCTTCCATGACGACCAGCATGGCACCGCGATCATCGCGGCGGCGGGCGTCATCAATGCGGCGATGCTGACCGGCCGCGAGATGAAGGACATGAAGGTGGTGGTGAACGGCGCGGGGGCGGCGTCGATCTCGTGCACGGAACTCATCAAGGCGCTGGGCGTCCAGCATGACAATGTCATCATGTGCGACAGCAAGGGCGTGATCTACCAGGGCCGCACCGAGGGCATGAACCAGTGGAAATCGGCCCATGCGGTCAAGACCGACGCCCGCACTTTGGCCGAAGCGGTCAAGGGCGCCGACGTGTTCCTTGGGTTGTCCGTCGCAGGCGCGATGACGCAGGACATGGTGAAGTCGATGGCCGACAAGCCGATCATCTTCGCCATGGCGAACCCGGACCCGGAAATCGCGCCGCCCGACGCCAAGGCGGTGCGCCCCGATGCGATCGTCGCCACCGGCCGTTCGGACTATCCCAACCAGGTCAACAATGTGCTCGGCTTCCCCTTCATTTTCCGCGGCGCGCTCGACGTGCGGGCGACCGGGATCAACGAGCCGATGAAGCTCGCCGCCGCCAAGGCGATCGCCAACCTCGCGCGCGAGCAGGTGCCGGAGGAAGTGGCCAAGGCCTATGGCCGCTCGCACAGCTTCGGGCCGGATTATATCATCCCCGCACCCTTCGACCCGCGCCTGATGGAAGTCGTGCCCTCCGCCGTCGCCCAGGCGGCGATGGAAACCGGCGTCGCGCAAAAGCCGATCGCGGACATGGCCGCCTATCGCCAGTCGCTCAAGGCCCGGCTCAACCCGACCACCTCGGTCCTCACCACCGCCTATGAGGTAGCCAAGGCCAACCCCAAGCGCGTCGTCTTTGCCGAAGCCGAAGAGGAAGTGGTGCTGCGCGCCGCGATCCAGTTCCGGACGCTTGGCTATGGCATCCCCGTTCTGGTCGGCCGCGGCCATGTCTATGACAAGCTCAAGGAACTGGGCGTGCAGGATCCGGAAAGCTTCGAGCTGCACAACAGCGTCAACTCGCCGCTGGTGCCCGAGATGGTCGACACGCTTTACAAGCGGCTGCAGCGCCGCGGCTATCTGCGCCGCGATTGCGAGCGGATGGTCAATCGCGATCGCAACATCTTCGGCTCCTTGCTGGTGACGATGGGCCATGCCGATGCGATGATCACGGGCATGACCCGGCCCTTCGCCCAGACCCTGCGCGAGGTGAAGCGGGTGATGGATCCGGCGGCGGGCCGCACCCCCTTCGGCATCCATGTGCTGGTGACGAAGGATAAGACGGTCTTTCTGGCGGATACCACGGTCAACGAGCGGCCCTCGGCGCAGGAACTGGCGGATATTGCGGAAGGCACGGTGGCCGTCGCCCGCCGCATGGGCCATGACCCGCGCGTCGCCTTCCTCTCTTATTCCAATTTCGGCAACCCGCCGGGCAGTTTCCTTGAAAATATGCGCGACGCGATCAAGCTGCTGGACGAGCGCGACGTCGATTTCGAATATGAAGGCGAAATGACCGTCGATGCGGCGCTCAATCCGACGGTGATGAAGAATTATCCCTTCAGCCGCCTGTCCGGACCCGCCAATGTGCTGGTGATGCCGGGGCTTCAGTCCGCCAATATTTCCGCCAAGCTGCTGCGCGAACTGGGCGGCGCGACCATGATCGGGCCGATGCTGGTCGGCATGGACAAGTCGGTGCAGATCGCCACCATGGCATCCAACGCGTCGGAATTGCTGACGCTGGCGGTGCTGGCTTCGGCCGGCGTCGCGGTCTGACGCGAGTACGCCAGGCTGTGAGGCTTTGGCCGGAGGTGGAAGTTAGTCATCGCCGCGGAGGCGGGAAAGACGAAGGTGGGATTGTCCGCTCTCCACCCTAAGTCGCGCGCCATTTCCAGTCAGCCAGATCGCCCGGCTGGTCGATGTCGAAACCCAGACCCTGCCGGATAACTGCCGAGAAAGGCAGATCAAGCCGTTCCGCTTCCGCCCGATGCGCCGCGAAGCTGCCTTCGCCATAATGGAACTGGAAATTCGCCGCCTGTGGCAGCGGCAATGACAGCGCGTTGGTGCCCTGCATATGGAGATCGGGCGCAGCCGCAATGCCGGCAACGGCCAGCAGCGCGGCGACATCCTCCGCCTCCACCAGTGGCAAGTCGGCCGAGAGGAGCAGCAGCCGTTCGACGCCTGCCGCCAGCGCCGCATCGCGGGCGCTCGCAACAGCGGGATTGAGGCCGCCGCCCGGATCGTCGATCAGGCCCATCGTTTCAGGCAATCCATGCCTCGAAGGTCCGAGCAGCCGCAGGCGCTCCATCCCGGCCACTTCCGTTGCGGCAGCCACCGTCCGGTGCAGCATCTCCGCCACCAGATCGCGCCGTCCCGCTTCATCCAGCACCGGGGCCAGCCGCGTCTTGCAGACGGCGGGCGCCTTGACCGGGATGACGATCCAGCAATTCATCGTCTTCAACCGGCGATCCGCACTGCCAGATCCAGCGCCGCCCGCGCCACGCTGGCGCGATCAGCCAGCGTCTTCATCAGCGTGTCGGTAATGGCATGGGGAATGTCCAGGCCATCACCGCCGTCGCGGACGTCGACCAGCAGCCCGTCGATGATGCCGTCATAATGGGCCGCAATGGCCAGGTTGGTGACGGCCAGCCCCAGTTCGCCCATCAGCTTGGCGGTCGGTCCCTTGACCGCCTGCCCGCCGACGATCGGGGAAATGGCGACGACAGGCGCACTTGCCGCCGCCAGCGCTTCGCTGATGCCGGGAACCGCCAATATCGGGTCGACGCTCAGCCAGGGATTGGACGGGGCGATCAGGATGGCGCGGGTTTCGGGATCGCTGATCGCCTCGATCACGCCGGGGGCAGGGCGCGCCCGCTCCGCACCCTCGAAGCGGATCGCCTGAACTGCGGGTGCACAGCGCTGCTCCACGAAATAGCGCTGGAAGGGAAGATCGCCCGCGTCGGTCGAGACATGAGTGGCGATGGTATCGTCGCTCATCGGCAGCACCCTGAGGCCAATGTCCCAGGCCGCCGCGAAACGCGCTGTCACCGCGCTCAACGTCTCGCCGGCCGCCAGCTTATGCGATCGCAGCGCGTGCAGCGCCATGTCGCCATCGCCTAGCAGGAACCAGTCCTCGCCGCCCAGCGATTTCAGCGCGTCCATGAAGCTCCACGTCTCGCCTTCCCGGCCCCAGCCTTGCACCGTATTGGCCTTGCCCGACAGGGTGTAGAGCAGCGTGTCGATGTCCGGGGAGATCGCCAGACCCAGATGCCGGAAATCATCCCCCGTATTGACGATAGCGGTGATATCCTGCGGCGGGCAGACCTGCATCAGCCCCAACACCAGCTTGGCGCCGCCCACGCCTCCGGTCAGGACGACAATGCGGCCGCTCACCGGAACAAATCCTCTTCCCGCGGGCGGACCAGCGCCCCCGCGCCTGCATCGCCGGCGGGAAGAGCCAAGCCGCGCAGCAACGCCGCCGGCACGCTTTCCGCCCCTTCGCCCGTCACCAAAGTCGCGGCGGTGGCGATCTGGTCGGCCAGCGCGATCTGCGTCACCTCCAGCCGCCGCCCGTCGCGATCCTCTTCACCCCGCCGGTCCACCAGCGCAGGCAATCCCGCCGCGCCGATTGCGACGCCCACCACGCCATGGCGCCAGGGCCGCCCGAAACTGTCCGAAATGACGATGCCGATCCCGGTCGCCTCAGGCCCCGCCAGCACATTCAGCAGGCCGCGTGCGGACTGGTCCGGATCGAGCGGTAGCAGCAGCGCCCGCTCTTCCTCGCCCGGCCCGATATTCGACCGGTCGATGCCGCTGTTCGCCATCACATGGCCCAGCCGATGACGGGTGATCAGCACATGGGGCACCGCGCGCACCACCGCGCTGCTTTCGCGCAGCACCAGTTCGACCAGCCGGGGGTCCTTGCGCGTCGTCGCGGCCAGCTCCAGCGCTTCCTGCCCCGGCTCGATGGTGGCCAGGTCGACCATCCGCCCTTCCGCCTTGGACAGGATTTTTTGCGTCACGACCAGCGCGTCGCCGGTCTTCAGCGGCCACAGGCCCGCCCTTGTCAGACTCTCGCGCAGCAAAGCCGCCAAATCGTCGCCAGCCCGAATTTCAGGAATGTCGCCCAGAGGATGAATCGCAATCATGCCGTGCTGTAGCGTGCAATGGCCGGTTAAGGTAGCACCCCGATTTCCCGTAAAGGAAACTCATGACCTTATCAGCGGGATTTGCTTGCCATAACGCGCGAAGTCGAGAAAAGGGACAATGATGAAGAGCAGAGACTATGCCTTTTCCCTCCAAGGCGCGCGCGCATGAGCGAAGCGGGCACCTTTGACAGCGGCACCTTCCGCCGCGTGCTGGGCCATTATCCCACGGGAGTGTGCGTGGTGACGGCGGTCGAGGACAGTCAGGCGCCGACGGGCATGGTGGTGGGGTCCTTTACCTCGGTCTCGCTCGACCCGCCGCTTGTAGCCTTTTTCCCCGCGAAAAATTCGCAGAGCTGGCCCCGGATCGAAAAAGCGGGGAAATTCTGCGTCAACATCCTCGCCAGCGACCAGAAACCGCTCTGCCAGCAATTTTCGGTCAAGGGCGGGGACGACAAATTCGCAGGCGTGACGCATCGCGTCTCGGCCAATGGCTCTCCGATCCTGGACGGCGTGGTGGCCTGGATCGATTGCCAGCTTGAAGCCGTGCATGAGGCGGGCGACCATTATATCGTGCTGGGCCGGGTGATCGCGCTGGAGGTGGAAACGCCGGGCAAGCCGTTGCTCTTCTTCCAGGGCGGCTATGGCGAGTTTGCCCATCTGGGCTGACGGTCAGAAGAAGCTGATCGAATCCGCTCCTGCCAATGTATTGACCCCCAGCAGCAGCACGCTCTGTTCGAACGTCCCGTCGCCATTGGCGTCGTAGAAGATCCAGCCGTCGGTCGTCCCCGCGACGAAGGTCACATGATTGACCCCGGCGGTCGGGTTGGCGGCCGCCAGCGCATCGGCAAAATTGTTGGTGAGGATCGTCCTTTCGGCATAGTCGGCGGCCGGAAGGCTGCCGTTCAGGAAATCGAGGTCGATGCGGTCGCCCTCGCTGGCCCTGAAGTCGGTGATGCGATCATAGCTCGCGCTATTGAGGGTCGTGTCGCCGCGGTTGAAGATGAACATGTCCGCCTCGGTCCCGCCGGTCAGCACATCCTTGCCTGCGCCGCCGATCAGCATGTCATTGCCCGCGCCGCCCTTCAGCGTGTCGCCCGCCGCGCCGCCGTCCAGCAGGTCGTTGCCCGATCCGCCGTCCAGACTGTCCTGCCCATCCTCGCCATAGAGCCGGTCGTCGCCGCCATTGCCCAGCATGGTGTCATTGCCCAGCCCACCCCAAAGGCCGTTATGGCCGCTATTGCCGGTGATGCTATTGGCCAGTTCATTGCCGGTGCCGTCGATATTGTCGGCGCCGCTCAGCACCAGCTTCTCGATCTCGGCCGCCAGCTTGTAGCTGACGGAGGCGTTGACCTGATCGGTGCCTTCGCCGGCCAGTTCGAAGACCAGGTCGTCATTGGCGCCGTTGCCGTCGTCGGACCAGCTATCGACGATATAGCTGTCATTGCCCACGCCCCCGGTCATGCTGTCGGCGCCCGTGCCGCCGTCCAGATAATCGTCGCCAGCGCCGCCGATCAGCACGTCATTGCCGTCGCCGCCGAACAGGTTGTCATTGTCATCCCCGCCATCCAGCGTGTCGGCGCCGCTCATGCCGTAGAGGATGTCCGCGCCCAGTCCGCCCGCAAGAAGGTTCGCCGCGTCATTGCCGGTGATGCTGTTGGCCAGTTCATTGCCGGTGCCGTTGATCGCCGCCGCGCCCGTCAGCGTCAGTTTCTCGACATTGGCGGCCAGGCGATAGCTGACCGAGGCATAGACCCAGTCGCTGCCGCCGCCTGCCAGCTCGATCGCCTGGTCGTCATTCCCGGCAAAGCCGTCGTCCGAAAAGGCGTCGACGTAGAAAATGTCGTTGCCCGCGCCGCCGTCCATATAATCGGCGCCCGCGCCGCCATCGATCGTGTCGTTGCCGGCCAAGCCATAGATCGTGTCGTTGAGCGCGCTCGTCTGATAGGCGAGCACGGTTGTCGTCGGGCTGATCATGTTGTTGCCGGAGGAGCCGGTGATCGTCCTGCCCCCTTCCGCCACGTCGGTGATCGTTATGGACAGAAACTGGTCGTCGACATTGCTGCCGTCGGTCGCGCGGACGGTCACCTGATAAATGCCGTCGCCATCGGCATCGAGCCGGTTTTCATAATCGGGCGGATTGAGGAAGGACAGTGCGCCCGTCACCGGGTCGATGGCGAACAGCGCCGCGTCCGCTCCGCCCGATATGGCAAAGCCGGGCGTCGTGCCGTCGGCGTCGGTGGCGGTTACGACCGTCACGGCGCCGGCATTTTCCGCCATGCTGATCGCCGCCGAAGCGCCGCCGCCATTGGAGGTGATGACCGGCGCATTGTCATTGAGGTTGGTGACGGTGATTGCCAGGGTCTGCGCGACGCTGTTGGTGCCGTCGCTGGCGCTGACTATCACATTGTAGATGCGGTCGCCATTGCTGTCGCCGGGCGCTTCATAATCGGGCTCGGTCCTGAAGCTCAACGCGCCGGTCGCCGCGTCGATGGCGAACAGCGCCGCGTCCACTCCACCGCTGATGCTGTAGTTGAGTGCAGTTCCATCGGCATCGCTGGCCTGCACCGTGGCGGCGAGCAGGATGTTCTCCGCCACCGACAAGGCCGTGGACGCCGCTCCGCCATAGGAGGTCAGCACCGGCATATTGTCGTTGAGATTGGCGACGGTGACGGCCAATGCCTGCTGATCGGTGTTGCTGCCGTCGCTGGCCTGCACGATCACGTCATAGAGATTGTTGTGATCGGCGTCCGCTGGTGCCTCATAATCGGGCGCCGCCTTGAAGACGAGCGCGCCGGTCGCCGCATCGATGGCGAACAGCGCCGCATCCGCCCCGCCGATTATGGCGTAGCTGATCGACGGCCCGTCCGCGTCCGTCGCCGTCACGCTGGCAACCGCCGTCGCATTCTCATTGACCGTGATAGCCGCCGAAGCGCCGCCGCCATTGGAAGTGATGACCGGCGCGAAACCGTCCGGCACGTCGCGTACGGTCACGGACAGCGTCTGCGTGTCCACCCCGCCATTGCCGTCATTGGCCGCGACGATCAGTTGATAGACATTGTCGCCATCGGCATCGGCCGGATTTTCGAAATTGGGCGCGGCGATGAAGCGCAGCGCGCCCGTCGCCGCATCGATGGCGAACAGGGCGGCATCGTCGCCCCCGACAAGGGAGAATGCGACCGTCTGCCCCGCATCGGGATCGGTCGCGGTGACAGTGGTGACTGCCGTGCCGTTCTCATCGATGGCCAGCGCCGCGCTCGCGCCGCCGCCATTGGATGTGATGATCGGCGGCGCGTTGAGCGCCGTCGATGGCGTCGTCATGTCCGCGAACTGGAAATATTCGACATTGCGGATCGTCTTGCTGCCCTCGGGCGATCCGGCGCGCTGGTCGACCGCGATGAAGCTGCCGTCGGTTTGCAGCGTGAAGGCATAGTCCATCCGGTTGCCGGAAAAGACGATGGTGTCGATATCGGCGCTGCCGTCGATCACGTCGCTGCCGGCGCCTGCGAGGATCGTGTCATTGCCGGCGCCGCCATGCATATAGTCGTTGCCGTCGCCGCCATGAAGCAGGTCGTCGCCCGTGCCGCCGTAGAGCTCGTCATTGCCGGCGCCGCCATAGAGCGCATCGTTGCCGGCATCGCCGTTCAGCGTGTCGTTGCTGTTGGTGTCGGCATCATCGCCATAGAGCGTGTCGTTGCCGGTCCCGCCCGACAGATTGTCGCCCCCGGCCTGACCGGAGAGGATGTCGTCATCATCGCCGCCGGTCATCTTGTCGCTGCCCCGGCCGCCATAAAGTATGTCGTTGCCCGCGCCGCCGTCGATCGTGTCGTCCCCGGCGATGCCGTTGAAGCCCAGGTCGTCGCCATAGAGCAGGTCGTCGCCCGCCCCGCCGGATATGGTGTCGCCGCCGCGCCAGCCGAAGATGATGTCGTTGCCGGCGTCGCCCTGCAGATTGTCCTTGCCTGCGCCGCCGATGATGACGTCATTGCCCAGCCCCGCCTGGACCAGCACGTCCTTCGCATAATCGATGCCGCCCGCGCCGTGCGCCGTCAGGTCTATGATGTCGTCGCCGTCGCCCAGCCAGAACTGCTCGATATTGTCGAAGCTGCCGAAGCCGCCGGCAATCGCGCCATTATTGTAGAAGATCGCGTCGGACAGGTTGGAGCCGTAGATGACGTCCGTTCCGGATCCGCCCATCAGCATGTCCATGGAAATCTGGATATTCGTCGCGGTCAGCTGATAGGCTGCGCCGCTGCCGGTGAGGATCGCGGAGTTCCAGACGAGTTGCGCCAGCACCGCGTCGGGGCGCACCATATCCAGATTGGCGAGTCGGGTGAAAGCGAAGAACTGGTCCTTTTCGCTGCCCGCCATGATGGTCTGGCTGCCCACCACATTGAAAAAATTGGCCATGCTCGCCCCCTGTCCAGCGTCCTCATGAAAGGTCGCAACGCTGTAGCTGCAAATGGCGCGGGCGCGGTGGGGGCATAGGGATAAGGCTTACTCCATCGGGGGTGCGCCGATGGGTGTAGCGCCATCCATTCGGTTTCATCCGTGGGCACGCAGCAGCCCGGACGACCGGTCACGACCGCAACGCTTCGTAGATCGCGCTGACCTGGGCGGCATGGGCCGCCCCGCTGAACCGGCTGCGCGCATCGGCCTGCGCCGCCAGCGCCATCGGACGAGCGTCGCCCAGACCCTGGCAGGCCCGAGCCAAAGCTTCCGCGTCGTCCGGTTCGACCAATATCCCGACGCCCCCCTCCAGCGCTTCGATATTGCCGCCGGATCGTGCCGCGACGATGGGCGTGCCGACCAGCATTGCCTCCACCAGCGTCCGCCCGAACGGCTCTCCCACGGCGGGCACGACGAGCTGGTCGCAGGCGGCGATCCAGAAGGGGCCGGGCGTGCGATAGCCCATCAGCTTCACCTGATCCCCGACGCCTTTTTCCGCAATCTGCCTGCGCAGGGCGACATCCATGACGGGCAGGCGCGCCTCTCCGAACATCAGGCCCATGACGGGACGCCTGCTCATCGCCTTGAGCCGAGCGATCATGTCGACGAACAGCAAAGGCCGCTTCCTGGGCACGAAGGCGCCGCAATAGGCCAGCAGCAGCGTTTCGGGCGCCACCCCCAATTCGCGGATCAGCGCGTCGCGAGCCTTGGCCCGGTCGACCTTCAGGCTGGTGTCGAACGGGCTGTGCACCACCGACGCCCGGTCTCGCGCCGACCAGACGCCCCTGGGCGGGAGCGCGAAGGACGACACCGCCAGCACGCGACTGGCGAGCGCGGGCGCGAGAAGGCGCAGGCCCAGCGCCCCCGGATCGCCGCGATGGTGCCAGACCAGTTTCGCGCCTGCCATCCGGGCCGCCATCGCCCAATTGGCGCTGCTCCGCCCGTCATTGACATGGACGATGTCGATCCGGTTGCGCCGCAGGAAGCGCGCCCGTGGCAGCACGCCGGTCAGCGTCCGCCCGAATTTCCGCAGGGTGAAGGCCTCGCCCGGCACGAACAGGCCGTGGGCAGCGGGATCGTCCATCTGCTCATGCCCGGCGAAGAAATTGGCGATCATGCCGCCGGGGACTTCGGTCACGACGATCGGCCGGTAGAGCGCCGGGTCGAGATGCTCCATCAGCCCGCGCACCGAAATATGGCTGCCGCCGATACTGTCCCCGGAAAAGGGAAAGCAGATGCGCAGGGGCTTGTCGCCCGCCGCGTCGGCAGGCGCCAGCCGGGGCAAAGGCGCGTTCATCCCGCCCCCCCGTCCATCAGATCGCGGGAGCGCTGGTCGAGGAACTGGTCGAGATTGGCCACCCCGTTCCGATCCCCATCGCCCCAGGGATCGGCCTTGCGCGGATCGGCGCCGTGCTGCGCTTCCCAACGGTCGTCCATGCCGTCGCCATCCGCGTCGGGATAGGGCGTGCCGGGCGCGGGTTGGTCGATAAGGCCGGGCTGCTTGACGATATGCCCCTTGCGTTCGCGCACCTGATGGGCGATCCGCCGGTCGAACGGATCCCGGGGGAAGGCGCCTGCGTCGCTCAGCACCGCCTCATAGGCTGCGTCCGCCGGTTGCGCCGCGATGGTGGCGGGGCAGGGGGGCCGGTCCACCTCCGCCTCCTTGAGCAGCGGGGAGAGATGCACGAAATCCCCGTCGAAGCGGTTGTCGGCCAGATAGACCCTGGCGATCCCCTTCGATCCCATCACGTTGCGCGCCACGCCGACCGTGTCCGGTCGGGTATTTTTCCCCGCAATGAAGCTGTTGCCGATCAGCGATACCGGCACGCCGCCGAAACTCTCCCAGATTTCGGCAAATTCCGACTGGCCGTTATAGAGGATGTTGTTGATAACCTCCGCGCAGGAGCCGGGCGGGAAATTCAGGTCCGGATTGCGGTCGCCATTATGGGCGCAGATATTGCCGATGAAACTCAGATGCTGGGGGCCCTTGGGATCACTCGCCAGCAACGCGCATTTGTCATGTCGGGGAATGCCCTCCGCGAAGATGCTGTTGCTGATGGTGATCCAGTCATTGTCGCCATAGCCGTTGATCAGCTCGTCCCTTGCCCAGCTCGCGCTCACATGGTCGATGATGACCTGGCGGCTGTTCTCGATGGTGAAGCTGTCCTCCGACCCGCGATGCGTGCCGGTGCGGTCGTTGCGCACGCGGATATGGCGGATGACGATGTCGTGGCTGTTCTTGATCAGGATCGGCGTGCGCCCTTCCTCGCCCCCTGCATGAGCGATGACGATGCCGCCGCCCGGCGCCGTCTGCCCGGCTATGGTCAGATAAGGATTGGCGATCACCGGCGGTCGGGTGGCGAAGCGGATCACGCCGCTCACCTGGAAGACGCAGACGCGTGGTCCCGAAGCGTCGATACAGGCGCGCAACGACCCCGGCCCGCCGTCGGTCAGCGTATCGACGGCGATGACCCGCCCGCCGCGCCCGCCCTTGGCCGCCGCGCCATAGCCGACCGCGCCTGCAAAGGCCGGCTGGCCCTTCACCGGCTGCGCCCGCGATTCGCTGCTCGCGCCCGAACAGCCCGCCATCACGATGGGCAGCAGGACTCCGATCAGCCGTCGCCTCATGCTGCATCTCCGCTGCGCAATGGATAGCCGTATCGCCGCAGCAAAGGCGCGCATAAAAGGGTGAAGAGCCGCTGCTTCCATCCCGGCATTTCCCGCTTCCACTTGTCGTCGCCCCGGATGGTGAGCGATTTCTGCATCCGGTGACGGCTGCCCGCGACCTGATGCTGCGGTTCGAAGGGGGCGAGGCCGGCGGCGGGCAGATGCGGCGTTTCCCCCACCAGCGCCACGATCCGCCCGATCACCCCGCGCGGATCGTCCACGAAATCCTCGTAGCGCACGCGAATGCTGCGCCCCGGTCCGACCCGGCGACACAGCCATTCCGCCGCCAGATTCACCATCGACCAGCGCAAGGCGGTGTAGAGCAACGGCTTGGGCCGCAATTCCCGCTGCACCCCCTTCTCGACGCTCTGCGTGTGCCCCTTCATCAGCGACCAGGCGACTCCGCGCCCGTCGCGCACCACATGCACGACATGCAGGTCGATCCCCGGCATCGCCGCCAGCGCAAAGGCCCGTCCCGGCAGCTTCGACGAATCCACCAGGATCGGCCGCCCCGACACCATCGCCATGCCGCGCAGCAATTTCACCGTCCGGCGCCTGTGATCCCGCCATCCCGGCAGCCTGAACAGCCGCCCCGGCGCGACCAGTCCCTCGATCCGTTCCTGCGTCCGGCGATAGCCCGCCAGAAAGCCCTCCGGCTCGCCCTGCGTCCAGCGCGTCACGATCGCCTTCCACTCCGGGCAGTCCCGCACCCGCGCTCCGCAGGCGCAATATTCGTCCTTATCCCACACATGCCGCGCCAGAGTCGTGACCTCGCCCGCGCCCATGATCGCCGGATGCTCGCCCAGCGCGATGTCGATCAGCGTCGTGCCGCTCCGCCCATAGCCCGCGACATAGATCAGCTTGACCGCGGCCTGTTCCGCGGCGCGGGCGGCGGCTTCGACGGTCCGCTCCGCCTTCAAGGGCGTTTCGGCATCGCGCAGGGGCAGGATCGCATCCGTCACCAAGGTCATCCTTGTCGCACGAAGCGCCCTGCCGGTCCGGCGGCGCTCAGGCGCACTTATCCCGTCAGTCACTAGCGCATTTCAACGGATCACAAGGCTGATCCGCCGGCAAATTCGGATAGTCCGGCTGGCTGGAATCGTCTCTAGCCCTGCCCCGAAGGGCGTTTGCGCCCCGCCCGCGCCGGGCGCAGCCTTTCGCCCGTGACGACTCTCGCCAGCCCTGCCTCCCACGCCCCTTCAGCGACGGTCATCCGGCCGGACATCCTGGCCGCCCATGAGCAGATCTGGGACAGGATCGCCCGCTACTGCCTCCTCATCGCGATTTTCCTCAGCGGCTGGGGCCTGCTGCGAGTCGGGCAGATCAACCTCACCTTTTCCGATTTCTTCTTCCTGATCAGCTTCGCCATCACCGGCCTGCGCGGGCGGCTCAGCGTCACGCCCTTCCGCTCGCTTACCCCCTTCTGGCTCACGGGCCTGGTCATGATGCTGGGCGGGCTGTTCGTCGGATCGGTGTTCAACGGCGATCCCCTGCGTTGGGTGAACATCGCCCTGCAATATACGGTGGCTTTCCTTTTCATCCCGATCCTGCTGATGCAACAGGAGGAAAAGATGGTGCGCATCGCCCCGCTGATCTTCATGCTGGGCATCACCTGTTCGGAGCTGATCGGCATCGCCGCCAGCTTCTTCCTCACCTTTCACGACACGCTGCATTGGCTGGGCGACGGCTTCATCACCGGCAATGGCCGACTCGGCTCCATGGCGGGCCAGCCCAATCCCAACGGGGCGGTCGTCGCCTTTTCATTGCCCATGCTGCTCTATTCGATGCGCCACCGGCTGATCGGCAGCCTTGGCGGTTTTGCCTGCCTCATCCTGCTGCTCTGGGGGCTGATGCTCAGCGCCTCCTTCACTGGTTTCGCCGCTTCGTTGCTGGCGATCTTCACGACGCTGCTGCTGATGGGCGTGCGTTATATATTCCGCCTCGGCCTTGTCGTGGGCGTGGCCGCCGGCCTGTTCCTCGCCAGCGGCGCTCCGTTGCCCAAGGCCTTTCAGGAACGCGTCGGCAATGCGGTGGAAAGCGGCGATATCGGCCAGGCCGGCACCTTCATCAACCGGTCCCAGCTTATCGAGGAAGCCTGGGGCTTTGCCGAGGAGAACACGATCATCGGCATGGGCGTCGACCGCTATCGCGAACTGTCCGCCTATGACAATCCGGTGCACAATCTTTTCCTGCTGATCTGGAACGAAGGCGGCGCCATCGCCTTTTGCGGCCTCATCATCCTGTTGACGCTTATCTGCCTGCTGGCGGTGAACGGCCTGCGCATCAGCCGCGACAAGGGAGCGATGGCGGCGGCGGTGGTGCTGGTGTTCCTGATCTATACCCTGTCCTATCCGCACATGTACTCGCGCATGTGGGTGATGCCGGTCATGGTCGCGCTGGCCGCCACCTATGTGCAGCGCCGCCCGGTGCGGTCCGACGCCGCCCGGCTGATCTACGCCAGACCCGTGGGGCCGCAGCCATTGCCGGAATTTTAGGGGCCGCCCGATAATCCCCGGTCAGACCGATCCTATCAGCAACGTCACATTGTCCGTGCGCGGATTGCTCGCCCGGCCTTGCCCATCCCTTTCCACATGCAGCACGCGATGCAGCACATGCCGCACGCCATAGGCCTGCGTCGCCATGCTGCCCGGAAAGACCGCCAGCGTCGCACGGTCGATCGGCAGGTCGACCCATTGCCCATCGGCAAAGACCTGGGTCAGCATCTGGTCCCGCTGACCACAGAGCGCGGAAAAATAGCGATAATCGAAATGGGCCCCTTCGATCAGCCTCTGCCCCGGCGCGATGTCCCGACTGCGGTCGCGGCGCAGCGCCACGCGGTTGACGCCCCGAAGAAGCCGCCCGATAAAGGGCGCATTGGCCAGTAGCCCGTAAAGATCAGACAGCCCGCGCGGGCTGAGCATCCCCGCCGCCTGCCACCGCCTTTCGTCCAGCGCGCAGCCCGCTCGTCCCCATCGCCCCAGCGAATTGCGGGCCAAAGCGTCCAGCCGGTCGAAGTCGCCCATGCTGTCCTGATATTTCAGCCGCTGCACCACAATCTGGAAATCCCTGGACGGCGCGCCTTCGGGCGCCAGCGCCGCCATCAGCCGGCGGCCGATGGCCCAGCATTGGTCCAGCACCGCCTGACGGGGGGTGTATTGGTGACTCCCCTGCACGAAATAGGCAGGGCGCACGGAGATATGACCCTGCGGATCGTCCCGCGACAAGGCCATTTTCCGCGCAATATAACCGTGCCGTCCCGGCTGGAAATAGAAGAGGTCGCCCAGGCTGGCGGTGATGTCGCCGCTGCCATGATAGTTGCGCGCGATATCGACCAGCGGCGCTTCCCAAGGCATCTGCTCCGCCGAATCCTCCAGCAGCCCGCGCCACAGTTCGGCCACGACCTCCGGACAGCGCACCAGCACCGCCGCATGGCCCGCGCCGAACAGCCGGGCCAGCGAACCCGGCTCCAGATCCCGATATGCCAGTTCCGCAATCATCGGCGCTCCCCCTGTGCGGAGCGTTCTTATCCTCGATCAAGTCCGGCACAATGGCGCGGAATAGGCGATCCGGAATAGTCAGGCACACATCAGAAATGTCTAGGCGGGACAGGAGCCTCCCCTTCATCCGAAGGGTTAGCACAAATGCGCATCGCCCAGCCCCGATGCGCTTTTGCTCTCTCCCGCCACAACCCGCACTATCCCCGCGATGAGGGCAGCCCCTCACAGCGGGGCGGCGCGCGCGCCGGATGCGACTGGGAGACTATCATGGCGTCTGCACAGCTTAGTCTGATCGATGGTGCCGCGGCTGGCGGCGGCGGCGAAAAGCCGCGCGACCTGTCCTTCGAGCTGCAGCAAATGTCCGCGCGACAGATATGGTTCCTGCTGCGCCGGCACATGAAGCTGGTGGCAAGCATCGTCATTATCTGCGTGGCAGTGGTGCTGATCGTCCAGTTGCAACTGCCCAACCGTTATGAGGCGACCGCGACGGTGCAGGTGGAGCTCAACGATTCGACGGGTTCCAACCAGGCCGACGCCACCCGCAATCAGCAGCGCGTCGCCAACGAGGCGCGCATGTACCGCTCGCAGGCGCTGGCCGAACAGGTGGTGCGCGACCTCGATCTCAACCGCAATCCGGCCTTCACCCATGGCGTGCAGATGACGGTGCAGCAGGCGGCGGCGCAACTTGCCGAGACCACCCGCGTCGCCAGTTCGACCGATTCCGACTTCATCGACATCACCGTTCAGTCGCGCAAGGCCGAACTGGCCTCGCGCATCGCCAACCGTTTCGTCGACAGCCTGCAGAAGATGCGCTCGCAGCGCCGCCAGAGCTGGCGCAATGGTCTCAGCACCGCGCTGGACAAGGAAACCGCCCGACTCGCCCATGAGGTGGAACTGGCCGAGCGCGCCGTCGCGGATTTCCGTCGCGAGCACCTGATGCCGATCGGCGCGGGCAGCGCGGAGGACTATCAGCAGATGAACCGCATCGCCGTGGAAGCTGCCTCCACCGCCGCCATGAGCAGCGCGATGCAGGCGCAGGCCGCAGGTGTCAGCCACGCCGCCACCATGCGGACCGTGGCGGGCGCGACTTCGCCCGCGCTCGACAATCTGCAGAAGCAATATGACGACCTGATCCGTCAGCGCTCCGAAATCTCGGTCCAGATGGGCGCCAACCATCCGCAGATGCAGGCGCTCTCTGCACAAATCGCGCAGGTGAGCAGGGCTCTTGTCCAGGAACGCGCCGCGGTCGTCACGACCCAGCAGACGAAAAACGACACCGATGCCGGGCGCGAGCGGGCAATGGCGCTCGCGGAGGCGAGCGCGGCCTCGGCCCGCGCAGGCCAGCTTCAGTCGAAGCTCAACGCCATGACCGGCTCTGCCTTCCGCAACAATGCCAATCTGGTCGATCTATCGATCCTCGATCGCCGGGCGGAGGTGGCGCGCCAGGCCTATCTCACCACGGCGCAGCGCGCCCAGACGGTGCAGTCCGAACTGCAGACCACCGGCGTCAATTCCTCGATGGTGTCGGCGGCCGCCGTGCCGCTCCAGCCGGTCGCGCCCGCGCCCAAGAAAATGGCGCTGGCCGCCTTTGTCGGCTCCTCGGTGCTGGCCTTCCTGATCGTGCTGGGGATCGAGATGTTCGACAACCGGCTGCGCAGCGGGGATCAGCTCCGCCGCCTCTTCGGCCTGCGGACGCTGGCGATGCTGCCCCGGCTGGAGGAATCGATCGGGACCACGATCGAAGACAATCCGGTGACGACTCAGCCCCAGTCGCTCTTCACCGAAGTCGCCCGCAACCTCGCCAGCGAGATCGGGGAACTGCCGCATCACGGCCCCAGCCAGCGGGTGCTGGTCACATCGCCGCTGCCGGGCGACGGCAAGTCGAGCGTTGCGCTGACGCTGGCCGCCGCCGCCGCCTCCATGGGCCGCCGCGCGATTGTGGTCGATCTCGACCTGCGCCGTCCCGGCCCCAGCATCCTGCGCTCGATTCAGGATAGTTCCGATACGCCCGACCTGATCGAAGTGCTGACCCATGCGGGCGAAAGCCGCAGGCTCATTCCCCAGGCCGAACGTCATGTGGAGCATGACGCGGCCGAGGGCGCGGCGCCGACCGCATTGATGCCGGTGGTACTCAGCACCCGCGAACAGATCCGCAATCCGGCTGCCGTGGTGCAGGGATGGCAGGTCGGCCGCCTGCTCGACGATCTGCGCGACCGCTTCGACCTGATCGTCATCAACGCGCCCGCCATTCTCGCCGTGCGCGATGCGCGGACGCTTTCGACATTGGCCGATTCGACCGTGATGGTCGTACGCTGGGGGCATACGACGGTCGAACAATTGCGCGCCTCGCTCCAGATGGTGAACAATCAGGTGGTCGGGGCCGTGTTCAATCAGGTCGATTATGAGGAACATGCTCGCCGTGGCTATGGCGACGCCGTCCAGTTCTACATGGGGTCGGCCGCTTATTATTCCGACAGCTTCCCGGTCCGGCAGAGCTGGGTGAACCGGGTCCGTCACGCCTTCGCCCGCAAGGCCGCGTGAGCGGCCTGCCGCCTTTGCAGGAGGCGCCTTCGTCTCCTATTCGTTTCGAAAGCGTAATAGTGAAAGAGGATGCTCCCCGTCTCAATTTGTTGATTCTCGACGGAAGCCCGCTTCGCCGTGCCTGCATCGCCGTCGCGCTGGAGACGGCGGGCACGCGGATATTGCAGCAATCCAGCCTCGACCGGCCCGAAGGGGGCATCCCTCCCGACATCATTCTGTTCCAGACCGGCGATTCCGAACTGGAAAGCGCGGCCTTGCCGTTGCACATCGCCCAGGCGAAGCGGTTATGGTCCGGAATCCCAGTCCTTGTGCTTGCCGATCATGGCAATGAAGCGCTGATGCAGACCGCGATAGCGGCCGGGGCGCAGGCCCTGCTGCGTTCCAGCACCGATATCGTCACCATGCAGCGCGTGCTTTTACTGCTCAGGGAGGGGCTGGCGGTCTATCCCGCCTCCCTCGCCGCGGCTCTGCAGGCGCGCCTGCCGGGTGCACCGGATGGCCTCAGCGAACGAATCGCGCTGGCGGTGGACAAATCCAAGCTGCTGACCAAGCGGCAACGCGATGTGCTGCGCCTGCTCGCTCAGGGCGCCTCGAACAAGGACATCGCCCACGGGTTGAACATCAGCGAAAGCACGGTGAAGGTCCATGTGCGGGCGATCATGGCGGTGAACGGCGCGTCCAACCGCACCCAGATCGTGGCGCATCTGCTCAAAGGCGGTGGCCAAGATTAGCGGACCGGGGTTTCCTGCCATTTAAATCTGTCATCCTGGTCAACGCCGGGACGAGGATTTATCGGTATCTCCAATTGGGCCATTTCCATCCGGCCTCATATGCGCGCGACCACCGGCCGAACCCTGGCCCGCCGCAACCAGCTCACGTCCAGCAGCACGGCCGTCACCACGCCCAATATGACATGGGCCAAATTACCGCCGATCGGCCCGTAGCGCGGCACGGCATAAACCGCGACCGCCACGAACAGCGCCGTGCCGAAGCCGGAGATCGCAAGCACCTTCCAGCTCTGATTCATCGCCAGCATGGCTGATCGCGACGGCGCGGCATGCAGCATCAGGATCACCGCCACCAATTGGGTCAGCAGCAAGACATAGGTTTCCGAATAGGCCACGCCCGGCCCCATCCGAATGAGCAGCGGCCCGAACAACCAGGTGCCCGCCAGCATCGCGAAGCCCACCGCCGCCAGCGCCATCTGCACCTGCAGCGTGGCCGCCCGGAAATTGCGGATATTGCCGTTCGCCCACATTCGGGCAACGTCGGGATAGACGACGGCCTGCACCTGCGCGCCGACCTGTGTCGCGACCTTGGCGATGCGTTTGGCGAGATAATAGACCCCTGCCGCCGAACTCCCCGCCACCGCGCCGACGAACAGCGAGTCCGCCTCTGTCGTGATGACACGCAGGGTCAGCGACAAATTGGTCGAGCAGGCGAAGCCGAAAAAGCCGGGGAAATCCTTCACCAGCCCCCTCAGCCGGGCATGAAACGGATTGGGTATTCCCATCTGCCGCAGGGCACGGAAGCCGACGCAGAAGACCAGCACGGATCCCAGCGCCTGCGATGCCGTCCAGGCGACCATGAAGCCGATCACGCCCGCGTCAGTCACCATGCAGAAGAAGGCGAGCAGGATGCGCAGCACATTGCCCGCAACCTGGGCATAGGCCAGCATCTTGAACTGGCTGGACAGGCGCAGAGCGGCGGTCGGCACGCCCGCGATGTTGAACAAGGTCGCGACCGAATAGATCGCCACCAGTTCCACATGAAGGGGCTTCAGGCCAAAGAGCGGCCCGAACAGCAATGCCAGGCCGATCGCGCTGACGGTGGCCACCGCCGCCGCGCCGATGTCCAGCATCAGGCCGTAGCAGTAAAGCCGCTGGAGGCGCCGGGGCGAACCCTTCGACTCTTCCTCCACGGCGAACCGGATCAGCGGTTGCCAGGATTCGAAGCGCAGGATTCGCTCGACGACGCGATTATAGGACAGGACCAGCACCATGACGCCATAAGTCGCCGGTCCCAGGGATCGGGCCGCCATCGCCACGCTGACCAGCATGATCAGCGCATTGAGGAAATTGCCCGACAGCAAATGCCCCACTGCGATCAGCCGGCCGCGGGTTCCCTTGATCAGGAAGCCCCCGAACCGGCCGCGCAATATCGGCAAGGCGCGCGCCAACAGCGCGCCCTTCACATCATAGGCCATGACGATCCCCCTGGAACGCGCCGCGCCCAATCGGACGCAGCGCCCGCGCTCCAGCTCTTTTATTGCCGCACCGCCTTTACGTAAAACCGGTTCCCGTCATCCGATGGACCGCGGAAAAGCTTTTACGCGCGATGCTTCCGGGAGGGGCGTATCAGACGCGGCTTGCGACGCCGGCCAATTCCAGAACCGGCAATCGCGCCGGGTGGGGGATGGCGACGGGCAGTTCGGGTTCGACCTCCGCCACGCGTCCGCGCATGCCGTGATTGGCCGCCCAGATCGCCGCCTGGGTCCGGTTCTTGACGCGCAGCTTGCGCAGCACGGCCTTCACATGGACCTTCACGGTCGCCTCGCTGATGTCCATCCGCTTGGAGATGACCTTGTTCGGACACCCCATGATGAGCCAGCGCAGGATTTCCAGCTCCCGGTCGGAGAGGCAGGCCGCATCCACCGGGCGTTCGACTTCCATCGCGTCGGTCAGGCTTGGCCGTGATTGCAGTTCGTCCGCCAGTTGCGGCGGAAGGACGCGCTCGCCCATGGCCACCAGACGCAGAGTCGCCACCAGCCTGTCACAGGAAATTTCCTTGACGATATAAGCCAGCGCTCCCAGCCGGAATGCCTTCAGCATGATCTGGAAATCGAATCTGTCTGACAGCAGGACAAGATAGGAACAGGGAAAACGTTTCTGCAGAAGCGACAGCGTTTCGACGTCGATCGCCTCGGTTCCGTCATCGATCAAGAGCAAGGATGGTCCGGTATCCTCTTCCGGCACCTCGACTTGCTGAAGCACAGTGGCGACATTCGGATATTGGGTTACGCGGAAATCCCTCTCCATCAGGATGCGGCTAAGCCCTTCCCGAACGATCGCATTACCGCACAACAGACGCACATTAACTGGGTATGCCATTGGGTGGTCCCCTCATGATCTCTTCCGCGTCCGTAAGCAGGCCCCAAACGGATTGCAGAAGACCAGTAATCAAATGCCTGTAGTGCGACCCTTTCTTTTTCTTTCAAGAACTTATCAGTAGCATATTTGTGGCGCGAGAGTCCCGGAATGTACAATGGAAATTTTGGGTGCGTGCAATAACGCGTTAACGCACTGTTAATTTTCTAAATTTTTATTGGGACAGATGGAAGATGCTGCGGTTGCGGCAGTCGAAATTACTACTTTGGTTGTATCACAAACGGTGTAACCGGGGCAAAGCCACGCCGATTCACCTTCCAGGCGATTCGCCTGATTATTAACGCAAGTTAATGAATTTGTCGAACCAGAACAAAGGCTTCGGCAGCGTAACGATATGCCGTAGCGCCCCTCAACGCCGCCAGGGCGCGGACGGATTCGACCGACCTTTCGTCGGGATGGGGCTTCACCTGGCTCTGGAAGGCCTGGAAGGCGGCGACCTTCCGTTCCAGCGTCTCGCTGATGTCCACGAACATGTTGGGAATGAAGGCCGGGGTCACGCCGGGCGCCAGCCAGTTGGTTTCCGACAGCGTCTCATAAGCCAGGACGCAATTGGGACCGCCGCTGCCGCGGGGCCGCGCATACACCAATGCGGCATTGAAGACGATCTGGTGATCCAGATGAATGTCGCCAATGAAGGGGATCAGCAGAAGGTCGGGCTCGATCCGCGACAGGGCCGATGACAAGGCCTGATTGAGGTCGCTCCGCCTGATCTGGTCCAGCCCGGCGGCGGGAAAATCCAGGAACTGCGTGTCGGTCACGCCGATGATGTCATGGGCGCGCAAGGTTTCCGAGCGAATCTGCCGCACCAGTTCTTCGTCGAACAGGGGGGGCTGGCCGCGGGTGACGACGATCACATGCACATCCGCGCCGGCCGCGGCGGCCCGCGCCATGGTGCCGCCGCATCCCAATATCTCATCGTCGGGATGGGGCGCCACTACCGCGATCCGGCGGGCGTTGAAAGGCAACGACATGGACTAATCCCCTAAAATGGCGTGGAGTTTCGGCGGCTTGTCAAGGCCGCTCCATCGGGTGACGGTCAGTGCGGTCGCCTGGCCGCAATATAGGGTGAAGCTTTCCGCCGTCCGCGCGATCACTTGCCCGGCGGAGGCGGCATGACGCGCCCCGACGTCCGACAGCGCGGCCGCCCAGATGCGCAGTTCCGTGCCGTTAGACCGGGTAAAGGCGCCGGGATAGGGATGACCCGTCGCCCGGATCAGCCGCAGCACGTCCGCAGCAGATCGGCGCCAGTCGATCAGCCCGTCCATCGGCGTTCGCCTCGCAGCCCAGGTCGCGCAGCTTTCGTCCTGAACCAGGCGCGGCATCTCTCCCGCCGCCATCCGCCCCAGCGACCGGTCGAGCATGACGGTCAGCGCCTGCATATGCTTGGCATAGAGCGTTGCCGCCGTTTCCATCGGCGCGACATGGAAATATTGCTGGTCGACTATGGCGCCCGTATCCGTGCCCGCATCGATCCAGAACAGCGTTCCGGCCGTGATCGGCTCTTGTTGCAGGATCGTCCAGGGAATGGCGGCGCGCCCGCGCAGCCGGGGCAAGGCAGCGGGATGATAGCCAACGACCCGGTCGGGGAAGAGATCGCGAAAAGCCTGCCCGCAAATCTGCGACCAGCCCATGACGAAGGCGATGTCGGCGCCCACGTCTCTGATGGCCAGCAGGGCTTCATCCCGGTTGATATTATCCACATGGATGACCGGGCAGCCTTGTTCCCGCGCCGCTGGTTCCAGGTCGACATAATCCGAATGCCGGCCGGCCAGGGCGGGATCGAGCGTGACCACGGCGGCGATCTCCCATCCGGGATGCCGGGCGATCGCGTCGAAGGCGATCCGGGTGGTTTCAACTGCCCCAATGAGGAGGGCGCGCTTCGTCGGCATGCCAGTCGATCCTTTTTTCGCCCCTGGTCACGACCAGCAGCGTGCGGGCGATGATCTGCGCGTCCAGGCGGTGGCTGCGGTTGCGCACATACCACAGGTCGAAGCGCAGCTTTTCCTCCACCGTCAGCAGCGTGTTGCCGCTGACCTGCGCAAGGCCGGTGAGGCCGGGGCGCACCCGCCCCCGTTCCACGCCTTCGCGTCCCATGGCGCTGACGGTGTGCGGCAAGAGCGGGCGCGGGCCGACGAAATCCATGTCGCCGCGCGCGATGTTGATCAGTTCGGGCAATTCATCCAGCCGTGAACGGCGGAGGAACTGCCCCAGCGTCGTGATCCTCTGCGCGTCGGGCAGCAAGGCCCCTTGCGTGTCGCGCAGGTCTCGCATGCTGCGGAACTTGACCATGGCGAAGGGCCGCCCTCCCAGGCCGCTTCGGATCTGGCGGAACAGCACCGGCCGTCCCAGGCTGAGCAGCGCCAGCGCCGCAAGCAGTAGCAGCAGAGGAGAGAGCAGGGCGATAAAGCCGATCGCCAACAATCCCGCCGGGCGGAGACAGGCGATCATGCGCGTTCCACCGCCAGCAGGGCGGGTGACGGCGCCGCAACGGATGTGGGGGTGGCGGTGCCCCGCAATTGCATGACATCCAGCAGCATCGCGTTCACCTTGTCGACGTCATAAATGTCGACCGCCGTCTGCCGCGCTGCGCTGGCCATGGCGGTCAGGCGCAGTGGATCGGTGATCAACCGCTCCATCGCGGCGGCCAACGCAGGCCCGTCGCGCGGCGGCACCAGCAGGCCGTTGACCCCGTCCCGAATCGGTTCGCGGCACCCCGGCATGTCGGTGGTGATCACCGGCCGCCCGGTCGCCAGCGCCTCCAATATCGTGCGCGGCAGTCCCTCGCGATAGAAGGAGGGAAGCACAAAGGCATGGGCCGACGCGATGAAGGGCCGCACGTCGCGGGTTTCGGGCAGAAACTCGATCAGCCCCGCTTGGCGCCATTGCTCCAGATCGGCGGCGGTATAGCCGGTCGGATTCTCGCTCTCGGGCCGGGTCAGCAGCAGGAAGCGCACATCCGGGCGCCGCGCCCGGACGATCCGCGCCGCCTCCACATATTCGCCCACGCCCTTGTCGCGCATCAGGCGCCCCATCATCAGGAACGTGAAAGGACCTTGGGGCAGCGCCTGTTCGGCAAAGTGCCGGACGTCGATGCCTGAGCCGGGCACCTGCATCACCCTCTGTCCGGCCGAGACGATCCCGCTGTCGCGCATGAGGCGATGATCGTCGCCATTGAACACGAAGATGCATCGCGCCCTGGCGATGCCGGTCCGGTAGAGCCGCGACACGATGGTCCGCAGCCAACGGCGGCTGTCGGCTTCCTCGCTGAAGACATAGCCAAGGCCGCTCATGATCGCGAAATAGCGCGCCCGGCTCCAAAGCCGCGCGGCCAGGCCACCATAAATGATCGGCTTTTGCGTATAAGCAACGACCACATCGGGCCGCTCCGTGCGCATCAGGCGGCGGTAATGGAGCAGGGTATGGGCGTCGTGCAGCGGGTTGGTGCCCGCCCGCGCCATCGGCGTCCGACAGAAGCGCACCCCCATCCGCGCCAGCTTCGCCAGCACTTCCGGCTCTTCATCGGGGGCGCAGGCGACGACCTCATGCCCTTCTTCGATCATCCGGGCGATCAGCGCCCCGCGGAAATTGATCAGCGACCATGACAGGCTGGAAAGGATGACGACTTTCATGGCGCATTGCTTCCCTTGCTGATCTGTCCTGTCTGGCCCGTTTGGTCGGATCGCGCCTTCATCAAACAAAGTCCTGGACCGGAGGTATCACAGGCAGCGCAGCGCCCTGGCGGTGCATCGGTAGATTACCCCTTTGAGGCAGAACCGCCCCGTCTGCGCCCGCCCTGGCACGGCATCGGGCACCATCGCGCCGGCATCTAGCCCCAATGGGCGGGAAGCCGCGCCGGACGGGCCGCGCATGGGATAAAGGATAGTGTCCGGTCGACCGATTACCGGGAAGCGCCTGTTTCGATAGCCTTATCGCCACCGTCGGTTGCGGCGGGATTGCAGGGTGACGCTTCCAGGCAACCCTCGTCCCCCCGCAATCGGCGGACCAAGGGATCGGAGACAAGCGGATGCCGAATATCGCGCCAGCCGGGCAGGACGGAACGGAAGCCATCGCGCAGACGCCGTTCCTGCGACTGGATGCCGCCGTCCGGGCTTTCGCGGCGCGGGGGGCGACGCGTTTCCAGGCGATCAGGCTGGCCATCATCCTGATGCTGGACGCGCTGATCATGCTGGGCAGCTTCATGCTCTCGCGCCTGATCCTGTCCGACCTGCCCATGCCGCAGACGCTGTTCGATCCGTGGTTCATGGGGCTGTTCGTCGGCGTCAACCTGACCGTGCTGTTCGTCATCGGCACCTATCGGCAGAGCTGGCGCTTCCTGTCGATCGGGGACGCGCTGTCGCTGGCGGTCAGCCTGCTCGCCAGCAGCTGGCTCATCTGGATGATCACCGCCGGGCTGATCGCGCCGCAGAAGATGATGCGCGGCGTGATGACCGTCTTCCTGACGGTGGATGTGCCGCTGACCGTCGCCGCGCTGCTGGCGGCGCGCGCGTTCCGCAGGCTGTTCTTCAAACATGTTCGCTCCGCTCGCCTGCGCCGGACCGTGCAGGCCCGCCGCCGCATATTGCTGCTGGGCGAGCTGGACTGGGCGCGGGTCATGGCGGACCTTGTGCCCACCGATGCCGGTAGTGGGCTGGAAATCGTCGGCGTCATTTCCTTCGATGGGCATGATCGGCGGCTGCAGCTCGGCGGCCTGCCGATATTGGGCTCGCCGGAGATGCTGCCCCGGATCGTCGCCGACCTCGACCGGGCCGGGAAACGCCCGGTCAGCTTGGTGGTGCAGGAAAGCAGCGAACGCCTCGACCGGCAGCAGATTCTGCGCATCGCCAGCCTGGCGGAGCAGGAAAATCTGGTCGTCTCGCGCTTCCGCAATCCCTGGACCAGCGCCCAATCCATGGACGGCGACCGCATGGCGATTGAGAAGATGCCGTTGGCCGAACTGCTCGGGCGGCCGGAAATCACGGTGCAGCACAGCTATCTGGAGCGCGTCGTCACTGGGGCGCGGATCATGGTGACGGGGGCAGGGGGCACGATCGGCGGCGAACTGGTGCGCCAGCTTGCTTATTACGCGCCGGTCGAGATCGTGCTGCTCGATCACAGCGAATTTAATCTCTACGCCATCGAGATGGAGGCGCGGGAGAAATTTCCCCATGTCCGCTTCCATGCCGAGCTATGCTCGATCCGCCAGCGCCCCGCGCTCTGGCAGGTGTTCGAGCGGCGGCGGCCGGAGATCGTGTTCCACGCCGCCGCGCTCAAGCATGTGCCGATGGTCGAGGCCAATCCCTGCGCCGGGGTGCATACGAACGTGTTGGGCACGCGCAATGTGGCCGATGCGGTCTGCGAGTTCGAGGCGCGGGCGATGATCCAGATCTCCACTGACAAGGCGGTCAATCCGGTCGGCCTGATGGGCGCGACCAAGCGGCTGGGCGAACTCTATTGTCAGGCGCTCGACCTGATCGGCAGTTGCGATCCGGACAGCCCGCGCTTCCTGACGGTGCGCTTCGGCAATGTGCTGGGGTCCAGCGGCTCGCTGATCCCGCTGTTTCAGCAGCAATTGGCGAACGGCAAGCCGCTGACCGTCACCCATCCGGATATCGAACGCTTCTTCATGACGGTGCAGGAAGCGGTGCTGCTGATCCTGCAGAGCAGCGCACGCGCGCTGGAAACGGATTCGGAACGCGGCACCATCTTTGTCCTCGACATGGGCGAGCCGGTGAAGATCGTGGAGATCGCCCGCCGGGTCATCCGCATGGCGGGGCTGCGCCCGGACATCGACGTGCCGATCAAGTTCATCGGCCTGCGTCCCGGCGAAAAGCTGTTCGAGGAGCTGTTCGACAGCAGCGAGGACAAGATCGAAAGCGCCATTCCGGGCATTTTCGAAGCCATGCCTTCGCCCATTCCGCTGGAAATGCTGGTGCAGGGTTTCGGTCAGCTCGCCCGGCTGATCGCGGAGGGCGATTCGGACGAACTGGTCCGGCTGACCCATGAGATGGTCGCCGCCTCGGCCAGTTCGCGCTGGGCGGAGATATTGCGGCGTCTGGCGGCCGAAAGCGCCGACACGCTGTTCATGATGCCGCGCCCGGCCGAAAGCCAGACCGCCTTGCCGCCACATCTGCCACGCGATGTCGCCTGATCCCGCCGGAGTGACCGCCATGATGCAAACCTTACCCGTCCAGGCCACGATCCCGTTGCGCCCCAGTCCGCTCGACGATCCGGCGCTGCGCTGGCCGCAGCATGAGGCGGATGAGATCGCGGCGGTCATGCGCGTGCTGGAGACCGGCCGGGTCAATTCGATGGTCCATGGCGACCAGACTCGCCAGTTCGAGGCGGAGTTCGCGGCTTTCTGCGGCGCTCCCCATGGCATCGCCGTCAGCAATGGGACGGTCGCGCTGGAACTGGCGCTGCGGGCCTTGGGCATAGGGCCGGGGGATGAAGTGATCCTGCCCTCGCGCAGCTTCTTCGCCAGCGCGGCTTGCATCGTTGCGGTGGGCGCGACGCCGGTCTTTGCCGATATCGATCCGGTCAGCAACACTATCGATCCGCAATCCGCGCGCCGGATGCTGACCGGGCGCAGCCGGGCGATCCTGTGCGTGCATCTCGCCGGGTGGCCCTGCGACATGGATGCGCTGCGGGCATTGGCCGACGAAAAGGGGCTGTGGCTGATCGAGGATTGCGCGCAGGCGCATGGGGCGAGCTTTCATGGCCGCCCGGTCGGCAATTTGGGCGATGCCGCCGCTTTTTCCTTCTGCACCGACAAGATCATGTCGACCGGCGGGGAAGGGGGCATGCTCCTCCTGGGCGACGAAGCGCATTGGAAGCGGGCCTGGGCCTATAAGGATCATGGCAAGAATCCGGACAAATTCTTCGCTCCAGCGACGGCCAGCGGCTTCCGCTATCTGCATGACAGCTTCGGCAGCAACTGGCGGATGACCGAAATGCAGGCCGCGATCGGCCGGGCGCAGCTTGCCAAGCTGCCCGGCTGGCTTGGCCGGCGCCGCAGCAATGCGAAGGCGCTCATGCGGTTGCTGCAAGCCGATCCCACCGTGGAGGTGCCGGTGATTCCGGATCATGTCGGCCATGCCTTCTACCGGCTCTATGTCACGATCGCCGCCGACCGGCTGGGCGAGGGCGGGACCGCGCCGATCATCGACCGGATGGTGCACATGGGTATGCCGGTCGGCAGCGGCTCCTGCGCCGACATGACGCGGGAAGCTGCCTTTGCGGCCATGGAAGTGCATCGCGACGGTCTGTTGCCCATTGCGCAGGATTTGGGGCGCCGCAGCATCGCCTTCCCCGTCGACCATCTGCTTGACGAAGGCGATATGCACCGCCTCGCCAACGCCCTTGAGATCGCGCTGGCCGATCAGGATTCCTGACGAAAGGGACAAAAGCCAATGAGGAACGACCGCCTGCCGCACTTCGTCATCATCGGCGCCGTCAAGGGCGCGACGACCTGGATTCACAACCAGCTTCAGGACAATCCCGCCATCTACCTGCCCGCGCCCGAGCCGCATTTCTTCAGCCAGAATTATGACCTTGGCCTCGATCATTATCGCCGCTTTTTCGATGGGGCGCGGCCCGACCAGATGCTGGGGGAAAAGTCTGCAGACTATTTCGCCCATCCGGATGCGGCGGCGCGTCTTGCCGCTGCCTTGCCCAAGGCGCGGCTGGTGGTGCAGTTGCGCAACCCGGTCGACCGCGCCTATTCCGATTACAAGATGCTGTTTCGCCGCGGCACAGTGACCAATGGGCCGGAACATTATCTGGACGGTCGCCCGAGCGACCAGCCGCGCTTTTTGGAAGACGGCCTCTATGCGAAGCATCTGCGCCGCTGGCTCGACCATTTCGATGCGGAGCAGATCAAGGCGATCCTGTTCGAGGATGTGAAGGCCGCGCCCGAAGCCACCGTCGCCATCGTGAGCGACCATATCGGCGCGCCCTGCCATTATTCGACGCAGGTGGGGTCCGATCCGCGAAACGACAGCAGCGAACGTTTCCTGCCTTTGCCGGTGCGCACCGCGCTCGCTCCGCTGAAGGAAGCGGTGCGTCCCCTGCGCGGTCATGCGGTGTTCGAACGGGTGCGCGGCGTGTTTGCCCGGCAGATCGCCTATCCGCCGCTGCCCGCGGAACTGCGCCAGCACATGGTCGACTATTATGCGCGGGACATTGCCGATCTGGAGGATCTGATCGGGCGGGATCTTCGCCATTGGAAGCAGGATCGTCGGCTGGCGGCTTAACGGCGCGGGAATCCCCCGGACGCCTCCTTTGAACCACTCCCAAAGCGTCGCCTCACTTGTCCCTTTTTGCCCGCCGCCGACCCGTTATTGCCCGCCCGTGAATCAGCCGAAGGGCTTAAACTTCCGCTCAACCAATCCAGAGGGGACGCAGATGCGCAATCGGCTTTATCACGGTCTTTTCCTTGGCCTTTTCGCCCTGACGGCGGCCTGTTCGGGCGGGCTTTCGGGCCTTGCCAGCCTGCCGCCGGCGCCGACCGTCGCCTACCGGCTGGGTGCGGGGGATGAGGTGCGGGTGGCGATACCGGGCCTCAACGCCACTGATCCGGGCAATAGCAGCTATGTGATCAACGATCGCGGCCAGATTTCCCTGCCGGTGCTGGGCGATGTCGATGCAGGCGGCAAAACGGTCCCGGAACTGCAAGCCAGCATCGCCCAGCAACTGACGCAGCGTCAGTTGCTCAACGCGCCCACGGTCAGCGTCCAGCCGGTGAAGTTGCGCCCCTTCTATGTGCTGGGCGAGGTGAAGAGTCCTGGCGAATATCAATATCGCGCGGGCATGTCGGTGCTGGCGGCCGTGTCCGTCGCGGGCGGTTATACTTTCCGGGCCGACCAGGGCAGCGTCGCCATCACCCGCATCGTCGATGGCCGGCAGGTCGTCGGGCGGGCGGGCGAGCGGGATATGATCCAACCTGGCGATACGGTGCGCATTTACGAGAAGTGGTTCTGATGCGCGGCCTGGCTTCGGGCGGCGCTGCCCTCGCGCTCAGCCTTGCCGTGCCGGTCTCTGTCGCCAGCGCGCAAGATTTGCAATCCCCCACGACGGCGCTCGATGCGCCCGAAGCGCTGTTTATACCCACCCCCCTGACGCTGGGCAGCGCGACGGTGGAGGTCGGCGGCACGGCGCGGATCGAATATGACAGCAATATCTATGCGCAGGCCTTTGGCGAGAAGGATGATGTCCGCGCCGTCTTCCGCCCCTATGTGGAGATCAACCGCAAGGGCGGCGCGATCGAGCTCAACGCCCGAGCGGAAGGCGATTTCCGGAAATATTTCCAATATGACAGCGAGGATGCGGCAGGCGGCAAGGTCGCGGCCGGCCTGGCCTGGACTCCTTCCTCATCGGATAAGCTGGCGGCGGCAGCAAGCTGGCAACATGTCATCGAGGATCGCGGCGAGCCGGAGGGCAATAGCGCGCCATCCATCGGCCCGCGTGAATTGAACGCGCTGGAGGGAGATTTGGCTTATACCCATCAGGGCGCGCGCGTCGGCTTCATGGTGAGGGGCACGGCGTCGCGCTTCCGCTACACCAAGGCGATCGACGACAACCGCGATCTCGACAATGTCGGCGCGCTGGCGCGGGTCATGCTGCGGGTGTCGCCGCTGATGAACGGTTTTGTCGAGGGATTCGCGTCGAAGCGCGATTTTCGCCGCACGCCGCAACTGGGGGAAGTCGACCGGGATTCGAAAACCTATGGCGCGCGCGCGGGCGTGGCGATCGATCCGGGCGGGACGATCCGGGGGGAGGCAGCGATCGGCGTCTATCGCTTCGACCCCCAGGATTCGCGGATCGAGCCGCGCACCCGCCTATCCGCGCAGGTCGGGCTGGTCTATGCCCCCAGGCCGCGCACCGCTATCACGCTGGACGGCTTCATCGGCAATGTCGCCACCTACCGCACCGGCGTGCAATCGCGGGAGGACATGCGCTTTCGCCTCGGCGTACAACAGGAAATCCGCCACAACCTGCGCGGCGAGCTGGGGCTGGTCTATCGCCGCAGCAAATATTTCGGCACCGGCCTGACCGAGAAGATCTACGGCGTGACCGGGGAGCTGGAATATGCGCTCAACCGCCGCATGGCGCTGGCGGCCAATGCGCGCTTTTCCAAGCGCGACAGCACTGACCCGCTGGACGATTACGACCGCACCCGCGTAGGGCTGGAACTGCGTATCCATTATTGAGGCTGGCATTATTGATGTCGGCATAATTGACGCCAGCATCCAAAGAGGCAGCGCCTAACCCCTTCGCGCAATGGACTTGGGCCGCCCGGGCAAGGACACTGGCCCGCGTAACAGCGTGATTATACAGGACCCCGCCGCCATGCTGGTAAGAGCGTCCAGGCCACCCATGCTCGCCCTCGTCCTTCCGGGGCTGGGCGCGGGCGGATCGGAACATATCGTCAGCCTGCTCTGCAACCATTTCGCGGCGCAGGGCTGGCTCATTACCCTGATCGCCTTTGAGGAGCCGTCGGCGCCCTCCTATTATGCCTATCATCCGGAGGTGAGGATCATCCGGCTGGGCATGAAGTCACGCCGCCGTGCAGCCGCGACCGGCGCGCTGGCGATGCTGCGACGGCAGAAGCTGCTGAGGCAGGCGCTGAAGGCGGTGAGGCCCGAACTGGTGGTGAGCTTCCTGACGCGCACCAACATCCTGTCGGTGCTTGCCGCCCGGTCGCTGGGCATTCCCGTAATCGTGTCGGAACGCAACAATCCCGCGCTCCAGACGGTGGGGCCGGTCTGGAGCCGGCTGCGGCAGATGACCTATCCGCGGGCCGCGGGCCTGATCACCATGACGCAAGGAGCGATGGACTGGTTCAAGGGCGCGATGGACGTGAAGGGCTGGGTCATTCCCAATCCCGTGCCGCCAGCCATCACGAGCGCGGAACGCAGGTCCGGCGGTCCTACTATCGGCGCGGTCGGGCGGCTGGTGCCGCAAAAGGGCTTCGACCTGCTGCTCGATGCCTTCGCCCGTGTTGCGCATGCTATCCCCGACTGGAAGCTGGTGATCTGGGGCGAGGGGCCGGAGCGGGCCGCGCTGGAGCGTCAGCGCGACCGCCTGGGCCTGACCGACCGGGTCGACCTGCCCGGCGTGACGGAGAAACCGGGTGAATGGATTCCCCGGTCCGACCTGTTCGTCTTGTCGTCGCGCTTCGAGGGCTGGGGCATCGTCGTGGGCGAAGCCATGGGCGCGGGACTGCCTGTTATTTCCTTCGATTGCCAATGGGGTCCCGCCGAAATGATCGAGCATGGCAAAAGCGGCCTGCTGGTGCCCAATGGCGACGTGGCCGCGCTGGGGGAGGCGATTCTCTCCCTTTGCGCCGATGGAGCCCGGCGCGAGGCTTTAGGGACCGAGGCGCGGGATCGGATGGCGCTGTTTGGCCATGATCGGGTGCTCGCCCTCTGGCAGTCGGTCATCACAGGCGTTCTCGACCATCATCGCGTGGGGGCTGGATCATGAACATGATGTCGTTGAAGGGCTTTGCGCGGGCGATGCGGCGGCGGTTGCGGGATGAACCGCATCTGCGCCTGGCCGCCTCGCGGGCCGACGCCTTTCTCGTCTCCTACCCCAAGAGCGGGCGGACCTGGCTGCGCTATCTCCTTTCCTGCTATTTCGCGGAGAGCGCAAGGCTGGGATTCGAGCCCGATCTCACCAGCACCTTCCGCGTCCTGCCCAATTTCGACCGCGATCCAGTGCGCGGCATCGACGCCTTCGTCGGACGGACGGGCGATGCAGCGCTGCCGCTGATCCTGGTCAGCCATCTGCCCTATCGGGAGCGGCTTTTCCTTGACCGGCCGGTGCTGTTCCTGGTGCGCGACCCCCGTGATGTGATCGTGTCCGCCTATTTCCACGCGACCCGGCACAAGAAGAGCTTTTCCGGCGACATGGCCGCGTTCCTGGACGAACCCAAATATGGCATGGCGGCGCTGACCGGCTATCTGAACGGCTGGGCGGCGGGGCTGGAGGGACGGCCGCATCATCTGATCAGCTATGAACATCTGCTGGCGGAACCGCTCGCCGCCGTTGCGGGCATCCTCGCCTTTCTGGGCGTTGAGCCTGAAGGCGATATCCTTGCCCGCGCCGTCGCCGCCGCGCAGTTCGACCGAATGCGCGACAAGGAGCGCGACGGCGGCATTCCCGGCCATGATTATGACCGCAATGACGACCAGAGCCTTCGCATGCGCAGCGGCAAGGCGGGTGCCTTCGGTGAGTGGCTGAGCCCCGATCAGGTCGATCTGGTGCTGGAGCGGTGCCGTTCGGACCTGTCGCTCCGCGCCCTTGCCTTGCTGGCCGCCACTGGCGTCGATCTGGCCCGCTGACATGCGCATCTGTTCGATCATCACCAGCTTCACATCGGGTGGCGCCGAAATGCTGGTCTGCAATCTGGCGGAAGCCTTTGCGGGGGCGGGGCACGAAGCTACCGTCATTTCGCTCAGCGATGCGGAGCAGGTCGGCAACGCGCCCGGCATCGAAACGGCGATGATGGCGCGCATGCGGCAGGCGGGGGCAGCGGCGGTTTCGCTGGGGTTGACCAATCGCAACAATTGGCTGAGGGGAGCGCTGGCCCTGCGCCGGGCGCTGCGGCCGATCCGGCCCGATGTAATCCATGCCCATACGGCCCGCGCTCTATTCCCGCTTGCGCTTGCCATGCCGGGCGTGCCGGTGGTGCTGACCCATCATAACAGCCGCCTTTCCTTCCCTCCGGCGACGTTCGTCCTCTTCGACCGCATCGTCGACGGCTATGTCGCGATCAGCGACCAGTGCGAGGCGCTGTTGCGCGGCCATGCGCGAAGGCAAATCCGCATGATCCTGAATGCGGCCAGCGCCCGCTTCCGGACGCAACAGCCGCGCTCTGCCGCCGGACATGATCCGATGATCCTCGCTGTCGGGACGGTGTCGGAACAAAAAGACTATCGGACCCTGCTCCGCGCCGCCCACTTATTGTCCGCCGCGCTGACGGCGCAGGGCCGCACGGCCCGCATCTGCATCGCGGGCGCGGGTCCCCAGTTCGACCAGCTTCGGGCGCAGGCCACGGGGGAGCCAGTCGAACTGCTGGGCGTGCGCGACGATATCGATGCGCTGATGCGGCAGGCGGATCTGTTCGTGAACTGCTCGCTCTGGGAAGGCTTTCCCATCGCGATGATCGAGGCGGCGATGAGTGGCCTGCCGATCGTCGCGACGGCGGTCGCGGGCAATCGCGAAATGGTCATGCCGGGCGTCAACGGCCGACTTGTCCCGCCGTCCGATCCCGCCGCGCTGGCGGAGGCGATCCTCGAGACGCTGAGTGACGACGCTCATTATGCCGCGCTGTCGCAGGGCGCCCTGCAAGCCGCCCGGCGCTTTTCCATCGAAAATTGCGCTGCGGCCCACCTCTCTCTCTATCAGGAGTTGATACACGCGCGTCGCGCTCCCCTTCGCGCTCCCCCTCTGACCCGGCCCATTTCGCCATGCGAATAGCGGCGTTGACTGATATCCATGCGGCCAGCGATCCGCTGCAACTCGCCCTCACGGCTGCGCGGCGCGAGGGGTTCGACCGGATGCTGATCCTGGGCGATCTCCTCACTTATGGCGTGCAGCCGCTGGAGACGCTGGAACTGGTGCAGGGCGCGGCGGCGCGTGACGGCGCGATCCTGATCCGGGGCAATCACGACTTGCTTTACCAGGGATCGCCCGCGGCAGAGGCCTATCGCGCCAACCTGCCCGACTGGCTGCGCGAGAGCGTCGACTGGACCGACGCCCATATCCCTCCCGGCTGCATGAAGGCATTCGACTGGCGGGATAGCTGGTCGCAGGGGCCGCTGTTCGCTGCCCATGCCAATCCCTTCGATTTTGGCGACTGGCGCTATATCCGCGCGGCACAGGAGGCTGAGGAAGCCGCCGCGACGGTGGCGCTGCGCGGCTTCCTCTACGGTCTGTTCGGCCATGTGCACCGGCATCGCCGCTATGATTGCGAAGCCGCCACTATCTTCACCCTCGCCTCGCTCGGCCAGCCCCGCGACGATCGGGACCGGACGCCGAAATGGGCGATGATCGAGATCAGGGGAGATTTTGTGACCATCGAAAGCCGCGACATCGATTTCGATCCGGAGGACCAGATGCACGCCATCCGCGCCACCACCCTGTCCGCGCCCACGCAGGAGCGGCTCTGCCGGTTCTTCTCATGAAGATCCTCGTCACCGGAGCGGGCGCCGTCCTGGGGCAGGGCATCATCAAGTCGCTGCGGCATTCGGCATTGGGGTGCAGCGTGATCGCGGCCGACCCCAATCCGCTGTCGGCGGGCCTTTATTGGGCGGATGGCGCCTATCTGCTGCCCTTCGCCAATGACCCGGCCTTTGGCGACCGCATCCACCAACTGCTGGACCGCGAGCGGCCCGATGTCGTGCTGGTCGGAACCGATGTCGAGCTGTCCTGGTTCGCCGCCGAACGCCACCGGCTGGAGGCGCTGTTCGGGACCCATGTGCTGGTCAGCGATCCCCGCGTCGTCGCCATTGCCGACGACAAGCTGGAAACCGCGCACTTCTTCGAGAGCGTGGGCCTGCCCTACCCCGCTTCGGCCGCCGCCGAGGATGAGGAAGCGGTAGAGGCGCTGGTCGCATCGGTCGGATTTCCGCTGGTGGTGAAGCCGCGCATCGGCGCCCGATCGGTCGGCGTATCGCTCGTCCATGATCGCGCCGGACTGGCGCTCGCGCGGGAAGGGCGTAGCGGGCTCGTCGTTCAGCAATGCGTCGGTGATCCCGATTGCGAGTTCACCGCCAGCACGCTCGTGTTCGATGGCGAGGTGCAGGCGTCGGTCGTGATGCGCCGCGACCTGCGCGACGGAAACACCTATCGCGCCTATGCCGGCGACTATCCCGAACTGAACGAACAGGTGCGAGCGCTTGGCCGGGCGCTGCAACCCTATGGCCCCGCCAATTTCCAGTTCCGCACCGATGCCGATGGAACCCCCCGCGTGTTCGAGATCAATGCCCGTTTTTCAGGCACGACGCCGCTGCGCGCCATCGCGGGCTTCAACGAGGTGGAGATGTGCGTGCGCAAGCTGCTCCATGGCACGGCGATCGTACAGCCTCCGATCCGGCCGGGGGTGATCCTGCGCTATCTGGACGAGATGTTCGTGCCGCAGGAGCGCATCGACGCGGTGCGATGAGCGGCGCGGTTCTCCTGCTGGCCCTGACCGGCGGTTCGGGCTTTGTCGGCCGCCATTTCGCGGCGGCTGCGCGCCGAAGCGGCTGGCGCATCCGCCACCTCGCCCGCCGTCGCCCGCCTGAGGCCGATCCGGCGGATGAATGGGCCTTTCTCGATCTTTCGGCCGTCGAGGGCGCGGCGCTGGGCGGTTGCGCGGCGCTGGTCCATCTTGCCGCGCATATCCCCTCCGACCATGGCGATCCGGTTGAAGCGGAGCGCTGCTGGCGGATCAACGTGCTTGGTACGCTGAAATTGGTCGATGCCGCGCTCCGGGCGGGGGTGGGACGGATCATGCAGGCGAGCAGCGCCAATGCCTATGCCCCGGCCACCCAGCCGCCGGATGAGCATGCGCCGCTCTTTCCGCGCAGCAGAGGCTATTATCTCGGTTCGAAGGTCGGCCAGGAAATCTATGCTGCGGAGCGCTGCCGGGGGGAGGACGTCCTGCTCCAGACGCTGCGGCTGGCTTCGGTCTATGGGCCGGGTCAGCGGAGCGGCGCGCTTGGCGCTATGGCGCAAGCCGCAGCCAATGGCGGGCCGATCCGCGTCCATGGCACGGGAGCATTCGGTTCGGACCTGGTCCATGTGGAGGATGTGGCGATGGCAATGCTGCTGCTGTTGGCCAGCGACAGGGCGGGGCCTTTCAATGTCGGCAGCGGCGTACGCACCACCGTAGCCGAACTGGCGCAATTACTGGCGAGGCAGACCGGCGCGCCGATCGTCCATGAAGCGGAAGAGATGGAGGAAGATTGGGGTTTCCCCGCCCTTAATATCGACCGCCTGACAGCCTTGGCTTATCAGCCCATGGCCTTGGTGGATGGCCTTGCGACGGTGCTTCAGGAAAGGGCCAATTGATAGGATTGGGGGATGATCGTCATCCCAGCGTTTGCTGGGACGACGCGCCATACCGCCCTTCAGCTACCGTTCGGACCGCCGCCGGTGTTGCTGCCGCCACCGCCGCCACCCATGCCACCGGCGCCGACCGCGCCGATATTGCCGAAAATCTCGTCGAACAGGCTGCGATGGCGACCCAGCGTCGGCGTCTTGTCGCCCGTGGGGGAAATTTTAGCGACCTGCTCCAGCCCCATGCGGTCGACAGCCACGACATTGCCGGCCGTGTCGAAGCGGACGTGCAGCACGGTCTGGGACACCGGCTTGGGGTTTGAAAAAGCGAGCGAGCGCATGTCCCGCGACACATAATACCAGTCCTGGTCACCGAACTGCGCGACGAAGCTCGGCCGGCCCAGCGTGCCTTCCACCGATGCGCGATTGTCGATGCCCGGCTGCACCGAATCGACCAGCAGCTTGTCGACCTGATAGCCCTGATGGGTGCGGATGCGGGTGCAACCCGATGCGCCCAGAAGCAGCGCGCAAAGGCCTGCGCCAAGCAAAATCCGCCCGCTGCGGGATTGGCGGCTGAACTGGCGCATGAACTTCTCCTGCGGGGACGCACCCCGGACCTTGCCGAAAAACAAAGCCGCCATTGCATCGGGCGGCCGGGCGATCAATATGGAAATGCGCGAGCCTCGGCAAGGGGCCGCCGTTCGGTTCAGCCAGGAAACAGTCTAAGTCATGCCCAGCATCTTTCAGCGTCTGTTCGCGCAAAGCGACCCCAAGGACGCGATGCGTACCCTTTACAATGCCATCGTCGCGGAAGGGCGGCAGCCCTATTGGTATGTGCAGGGGCAGGTTCCCGACACGATGGACGGCCGGTTCGACATGATCGTCGCCATCCTCGCGCAAGTGCTGATGCGGCTGGAAGCGCTGGGCGGTCGCCAGGAGAGTGTCTGGCTGACCGAGCTGTTCGTCGACGATATGGACGGTCAGCTCCGGCAGGAGGGGATTGGCGATGTCGTGGTCGGCAAGCATATCGGCCGCATGGTGAGCGCGCTGGGCGGGAGGCTGGCGGCCTATCGCGCGGCGCTGTCGGGCGAATCGGACCTCAAAGAGGCGATCGCGCGCAATCTCTATCGTGGCGAGGCGCCGGCTGCCGATGCGCTGGCTCATGTCGAATCGCATCTGCGTTCGCGCTGGATCAGGCTCGGCTGCCTCAGCCGCGATGCCCTGATGGCGGGAGACCTTGGATGAATGCTGCTCCCGAATTTTCGCGGCCTGTCCGGATCGATCAGCTTGCCCGCCATGCGCAGCCGGTGACCATCGCCGCCGACGCCGCCGAACGCGAGGCGCTGGCCAGACGCTTCCACCTGCTCGCTCTCGACCGGCTGGAGGCTGACTATGCGTTGAGCGAGGAAAATGGGGCGATCTTCGCCAAGGGGCGGGTGCGTGCCGCGCTGGCCCAGCCCTGCGTCGCGACCGGCGTGGCGGTGCCTGAAAAGGTGGATACAGATTTCCTCCTGCGCTTCGTCAGGGAAGGGGAGGGCGTGCCCGAAACGGAAGAGCTGGAACTGGACGCCGAGGATTGCGACACCATCGGTTTCGATGGCCTGGTCATCGACATGGGCGAAGCGGTTGCCGAGACGGTGGCGCTGGCCATGACGCCTTATCCGCGTTCGCCGGAGGCCGACAGCATCCTGCGCGAAGCGGGCGTGCTGAGCGAGGAGCAAGCCAGTCCCTTCGCCGCGCTGCTCTCTCTCAAGGACAAGAAATGAGGTTGGCGCGGGTGGTGCTGGCCGCCGCCCTGCTGTCGAGCGCCATGCCTGCTTTTTCGGCTGAAACGGCCATGCTGATTGGGGAAAGGCGTGCCCGCGCCGAATGGGCCAGGGCGGAAAACCGCAAATTCTGCGCGCCGCTCGCCCTTGCCCGGCCCGGCGATCCGGAGGGGACGCCACGTGCCGCCAGCTTCGGCGGCGGTTGGGGCGTTGCCTTCGACCTTCCCGGATTGCGCAGCGCCTATGGATTTGCGGGCACCGGCCTGCTGCCCGACGACAAGGCCGATGTCCGGAGCCAGCGTCGCAGATTGGCCCGCCAATGGCCCTATATGCGCGAACTGCCTCGCTTGCCTGCGCCATCCTTCGCCGGTTACGGGCAAGAGGGCGCGCAGGCCTATCCTGCCGCCGATCCGAATGGCAAAGGGCTGCATTCCCTCGCCTATCTGCGCATCGGCGGCCAGCGCTGCACCTATAATGTGTGGAGCCGGATCAGCCGCGCCCATCTGGAATGGCTGCTCGACAATCTGCGCGTGCTGCGGCGCTGAGGGGCGCCTTCCGTTTTCCTTCCGTTCCGCCCTGTGGCATAAGCGCGGACCATGGAAGTCCCGCCGCGCAAGATCATCCATATCGACATGGATGCCTTTTACGCGTCGGTCGAACAGCGCGATGATCCCAGCCTGCGCGGCAAGCCGCTGGCGGTCGGCGGCGGCGGTCCGCGCGGCGTGGTCGCGACGGCCAGCTATGAAGCGCGCAAATATGGCGTCCGCTCCGCCATGCCCGGCGCCAGGGCGCGGCGGCTCTGCCCCGATCTGCTGTTCGTCCGCCCCCGGTTCGAGGTCTATCGCGCTGTTTCGACGCAGGTGCGGGAGATTTTCTCGCGCTTCACCGACATCATCCAGCCGCTTTCGCTGGACGAAGCCTATCTCGACGTGACGCTGAACAAGCCGGGCATCCCCTCCGCCACCCACATAGCCGAGGACATCCGCCGCCTGATCCGGCAGGAAACCGGCCTCACCGCTTCGGCTGGGGTGTCCTATAACAAGCTGATCGCCAAGCTGGCGTCCGACCAGAACAAGCCCGACGGCATCTGCGTCGTCCGGCCGGAGGAAGGCGCTGCCTTCATCGCGAAGATGCCGGTGCGCCGCATCCATGGCGTGGGGCCGGTCACGGCGAAGCGGATGCAGGCGCTGGGCATAGAAACCGGCGCGGATTTACGGGCAAGGGACTTGGCCTTCCTCCAGCATCATTTCGGCAGCGCCGCCCATTATTATTATCGCGCCTCGCGGGGCGAGGACGACCGTCCCGTGCACGAACGGCAGGAACGCAAATCGGTCAGCGTCGAGGACACTTTCTTCGACGATCTGACGACCGAGGATGCGCTGATAACGGAAATCGACCGGATCGCGATAAACCTCTGGAGCCGCATCGAAAAGAGCGGCGGCTATGGCCGGACGGTCGTGCTCAAGGTCAAATTCGCGGATTTCAGGATCATCACGCGGTCGAAAAGCTTCGGCGGCCCCGTGCGCTCGCCCGACTTTCTGGTGGAGACGGGCCGAGCGCTGCTACGCGCCCAATTGCCGCTGCGCATGGGCGCGCGGCTCTTGGGCCTGGGCGTTCACAATCTCGATCAGGAGGAGCCGGACGGGGAGGCGGGTGAACAGCTCCGCCTCCTGTTGTGATGATCAGAAGGGCAGCCAGTTCCGCTTTTCCGTGAACTTCATGTAACCGGCGTTGATGCCCAGCCGGTAACCGACGCCCAGCCGGATCGGGATCAGCACCACGCTGCCCCAGCGCAGATAGCTGGCCGTGAACCCGCCCACCAGATAGGCCGTGCCCTCAGCCGCCGGGAAGCGGTGATAAAGGTCCTGCGTGTCGTAGAGATTGTAGACGAGCACGAATGTATTGGCCGCGTTTCCGCCCACGTCGAAGCCGATGGACGGGCCGGTCCAGTATACCTCGCGCTTGCCCTCGATCTTGTGATTGAGCGTGCCCGAACCATAACGCAGGCCGACGACGAACGCGCCCGACGCTTCGCGCCCGGCAATATAGGCGTTGGGCCGGCCCTGATCCTTCAGAATCTTCTCGATGATGCCGGCCAGTCCTGCCGCGCCCTTGCCGAACACCCCCTCGGCCGCGCCGATCAGGTCGTCCTGCTGATAGGAATCGCCGGGAGCAATCGCCGCAGGGGGCGAGTTGGCCGTCACCGGCGCGCCGGTTGCCGTGGAGCCTGAAGCGGCTGGGGGCGGGTTGTAGGGCACGCCGCTGTCGGCGGGAACGCTGCTGCCCGACTGGACGCCGGGATCGATGCCCGGATCGCTGGGTGTGCTGTTCTGCTGCGGTACGGGCGCCAGATCGGAATCGATGGCGCTGTTGGGATCGACGGTGCGCACTTGTGCCTGTGCGGCCATCGGCGCCAGCGTCATGCCAGCCAGCGCGACCGCCAGAGCGCCCGCCCGTGCCGCGCGGGCAGATACCCGCCCCAAAATCCCGATCATGCCCGCTACTCCCCAAAGGACCCGCACTTCAACCATATTTCAGATTATCGGGGAACAAGCTGAAACGACAATGAACGAACGGCGACCCGAGTCGATTCCGCGCCAGTCCGAATCCTCTTTTCGAAATAAGCGCGATTTTTCTCCGCTGCGGACCGTTGCCATGCATGAAAGCCGCCGCTATAGGCCGACATCTAGCCACTGCTCACCTCATCCGGTGGGCAAATTCGTGCGGAGACGTGGGTGAGTGGCTGAAACCAGCGGTTTGCTAAACCGTCGTAGCCTTAAGGGGCTACCGAGGGTTCGAATCCCTCCGTCTCCGCCACCTTTTTCCATTAAAGCCATGTTTTAATGGAATTTTGTGAGCGACAGAAGTTTCGTTCATCATCGCGCCCAGTTTGAGCCCCATAGACGCGGAGCATGGGAAGTTTCGCGCGCTGGGCCCGCTCCGCGACGAAGCCGTAAAATTCCGGCGCGCTGGTCGCATCGACCTCCCGCGCATGGTGCATGGACAGCGCGATCCTGTCGGCGTTCCAGAAGGTGAAAAGGTTCATGCCCAACGCCACCAGCGGCGCGATTACCGCTCCGCCACTGCCGCTCAGCATGTAACCCAATGCCATGAACAGCGCCGTCAAGGCTGACAACAGCATCACCGTCTTCATGCCATTCACTTGCGCAAATCTCCTTTGCGGCCCAGATAGCGGGTCGGCCCCGAATATGGGGTGACGATGACGCCCCGGCAATCGAAAGGATGGATCGATGGGAACCTTCAACGGCAAGCGCCCCGCGCATGTGAAGCCGCCCGCGCATCTGTCGAAAAGCCCGCCGGTGCCGCAACCCGATCCGCTCGACAATCCATCGCGTCATGACGAGGAATTGAGCCCGGTTCGCTATGGCGACTGGGAACGCAAGGGAATCGCTATCGATTTTTGATCCGTCGGTTAAACACGGTTAACGGTTCATCGCTGTTTGGGCACAGTTGGCGATGGCCTGTGCCGCTGCTGCGAGCGACCCGGCTCCACCCCCTAGCCTTTTGCACTGCAATACGGGCAGGCTCTGTCCCGAGCGGAAAGCAAAATATACCGGGGCGCGGATGAAGTGAACGTGGTTGCTGAAATTGCAGTGAGATCAGTGTCGGATTACGCGCCAGAGGATGCGGCGCTTCTGTGTGCAGTGGGTCGTTTGGTTTGTGCCTGGACGATGCTGGAACAGAGCCTGGAGGCGAAGATCGCGATGATGCGGGAAGCCATGGGGGATGTGCGGACCGTGGGTGCCCGGACTCGTCCGGGCATGACGAAGCTGATGACCGAACTGCGAACCATGGTGGCGATGCGGGACCGGCGCAATGCCGGCGCATTGATGGAAATATCGGATATCGAGCGCGACATGCAGAGGATCGACCGGTTCCGGTCGCTCATCATCGGCGGCTTTCAGCAGCCCGCGCCCGGCGGCTTTACATGCCGCGATGCGCGGAATAACCAGACGCATGTCTCGCTTGAGCAACTCGAAGCAGAGATTGCTTCCCTCGAAATGGTGGCGCAGCGTCTGCTGGCCGTCTGAACGGGGTAAGTCATCTTCCACGCTTGATCTTTATGCGGTGGAGGGCGCAGTCTCTCTGCGCGCCTAGCGAGAAAACAGGAGCCTCATGTCCTACAAACCGATTCGCAAAGCCGTTTTCCCTGTCGCAGGTCTCGGCACGCGCTTTCTTCCGGCGACCAAGTCGGTTCCCAAGGAACTGTTGCCGGTCGTCGACCGTCCGCTGATCCAATATGCGGTGGACGAGGCGCGGGAGGCGGGGATCGAGCAGATGATCTTCGTCACCGGCCGCGGGAAGGGCGCGATCGAAGATTATTTCGACATGGCCTATGAAGCCGAAGCCACCCAGCGCGAGCGGGGCAAGGACTTGTCGGCGCTGGACGGCACGCGGCTGTCGCCGGGCAATGCGGTGTTCCTGCGTCAGCAGGAGCCGTTGGGCCTGGGCCATGCCATCTGGTGCGCCCGTGACATTGTGGGCGATGAGCCGTTCGCCATCCTGCTGCCCGATGAATTTATGAAAGGCGCGCCGGGGCGTGGCTGCCTGAAGCAGATGGTCGAGGCTTATGACAAGGTCGGCGGCAATCTGGTCTGCGCCCTGGAAGTGCCGATGGCGGAGACGCCGAACTATGGCGTGATCGATCCGGGCAAGCGTGACGGCCCGCTGACCGAGGTGAAGGGGCTGGTCGAGAAGCCGGCTCCGGGCACGGCGCCGTCGAACCTGATCCTGCCGGGGCGGTATATATTGCAGCCGGAGGTGATGAAGATTCTGGAGACGCAGGAAAAGGGCGCCGGCGGCGAAATCCAGCTTACCGACGCCATGGCGTCGATGATCGGGATGCAGCCCTTCCACGGCGTGACTTTCGAGGGTCGGCGGTTCGATTGCGGGTCGAAGGCGGGCTATATCGAGGCGAACCTGGCGCTGGCCCTGGGGCGCGAAGATTTGGGTGAGCATATCCGCCGGTTCGCTCTGGCTGAATTGGGTGTCAGCGGGATTGCCGCTGCGGCCTGAGGGCTATTTGGGCCAGGAGCGGACACCAACAATCATCATCCCGGCGAAAGCTGGGATGACGGAAACGATGTCCGCTTCCCATCCCTCGCGTCAGTTTGGCCGTGCTTCGACCTTGCGAAAGGGCGTGCGATCGGTCAGCCAGAGCCGGTCCCGCTGCACGCCCTGCCGCTCGGCCGCCAGGAAATCGGCGATGGCCCGGCGGAAGCTGGCGTTGGGGATGAAATGCGCGGAAAAGGTCGGTTCCGGCGCATATCCGCGGGCCAGCTTGTGCCCCCCCTGGGCGCCTGCCTCCACCCGTTTCAACCCTTGGGCGATGGCGATGTCGATCGCCTGATAATAGCATAGCTCGAAATGCAGATTGGGCACGTCCTCGGTGCAGCCCCAATAGCGCCCATAGAGTGTATCCGCGCCGATGATGTTGAGCGCGCCGGCGATCGGTCTGCCTTGGCGCAGCGCCAGGACCAGCAGCACCCGGTCGGCCATGCTCTCCCCCAGCATCGAGAAGAAGGCGCGGGTCAGATAGGGGCGTCCCCATTTGCGCGAGCCGGTATCCTGATAGAAAGTCCAGAAGACGTCCCAATGCGCCTCGGTCAATGCGGAGCCGGTCAGGTGGACGATTTCCAGTCCCTCGACCGCGCGCGCCCGTTCCTTGCGGATATTCTTGCGCTTGGCGCTCGACAGGTCGGCCAGGAAGTCGTTGAAATCGCGATAGCCGCGATTGGTCCAGTGGAACTGGCTGTCCTCCCGGATCAGCCAGCCTGCCGCCTCGAACAGCGCAACCTGCTCCGGCGCGATGAACGTCGCATGGGCGGAGGAGAGTCCGTTCTGCCCCACCACCGCCTCCATCCCCGCGATCAGCGCCGGGGCGAAGCCTTCATCGCGCAGCAGCAGCCGCGGTCCGGGCACCGGGGAGAAGGGCGCGGCGATCTGAATCTTCGGATAATATTGCCCGCCCGCCCGTTCCCAGGCATCGGCCCAGCCATGGTCGAACACATATTCGCCCTGGCTGTGGGTCTTGCCATAAAGCGGCGCGGCGGCGGCGATCCGCCCGTCGGGTCCGTCTATCACCAGCGGCAAGGGCTGCCATCCGCTATTGCCGCCGACGCTGCCCGAACGTTCCAGCGCGGCGAGGAAATCCCAGCTCATGAAGGGATTGGCGTCCCCCGCGCAGGCATCCCACTGGTCGCGCGGCAATTCGGCCACGCCCTGGGAAAGGCGCGCCACGCATTCAGTCATGCGACCGCTCGAAGATGATCTGGTCGGCGTGCAGCGCGGCGCAGGCGCGCTCCTCCTCGCCGCGCACCGTCCATGTCAGCACGGGCATGCCCCGCCGGCGGGCATTAGTGGACAGGGTGGAAGGCAGGTCGCGAATATCATAGGCGATAAAATCGGGCTTCGCCGTCCAAAGTGCAAGAGCGCGCGCGATTCTGCTGCGCCAGCCTCGCTTGCCCTGATCGGTGACGACCAGCCCGCGTGCGACTGCGGGCCGGTGGCGCCGGAACCAGCCTATCGCCATGGGATTGAACGACATGACCGCCGCCGGGGTCTTGGGCCGCCGCGCCAGATCGTCGGCAAGCGCCGCGCAGACGGGGGCGACATGCCGGTCGTCCACCTTGATCTCGATAAGCAGCGGAACGTCCGTGCCGCACAGATCGAGCAGGGCCCGCAGACGCGGAACGCTGCCGCCGTCGGGCAGCATCAGCCTGTCGATCGCCCCGGCGTCATGATCCGAAACCGCGCCTGTTTCGCCGGTCATGCGTTGCAGGGCGGCATCGTGGAAGACGATCGCAACGCCGTCGCGGCTGAGGCGCACGTCGCATTCGATGCCGAACCCGCCGGCGATGGCGGCCGTGAAAGCCGCCATGCCGTTTTCGCTGACTCTGCCCCCATGCAGCCCGCGATGGGCGAAGGGACGCGCGGTCAGGAAGGGGAAGGCGTCAGGCCGGGCGGACAAGGACGATCGCGTCGATCTCGACCACCGCGCCCAGCGGCAGCACCGGCACGCCCACGGCGCTGCGGGCATGCTTTCCCGCGTCGCCAAAGACCTCGACCATCAGTTCGGACGCGCCATTGGCGACCTTGGGCTGGTCGGTGAATTCGGGCGTGCTGCTGATGAAGGCGCCCAGTTTCACGATCCGCTCGACCCGGTCCAGGCTGCCGAGCGCGGCCTTCATCTGCGCGATCAGGTTGAGGCCGCAGGCCCGCGCCGCCTGGACGCCATAGTCGAGGTCGCGATCTTCGCCCAGACGGCCCGTCATCAACTGGCCGTCGGACAGGGAAATCTGCCCGGAAATATGCAGCAGGCCGTTCGCCTCGACCGCCGCGACATAGGCGGCGACCGGCGCGGCAGCGGCGGGCAGGGTTATGCTCAGTTCAGTCAGGCGGGCTTCGATGCTCATGCTGATGCTCCATGGATGGTCGGAAAAGTTTCGGGCGCCGGTCCTTCGGCCAGCCGGGCGGCGATCCAGGCTTCGGCGGTGGCCCAGTCGTCGATCCGGGCATGGGCCAGCGGCGCGGCGGCGATTTCGGCGGCGATCTCCGGTTCGCCTACCATGTGCAGGCGCCAGACGCCGGGCGCATGATCCGCCACCGACCCATGATGTTCGGCCAGATCGTCGATGAACAGGGCGACGCTGGGCTGGCGCTCCGCGACGATGGCGGCCAACGGTTGCCCCTTGCCGCCCTGGTTCCAGTGGACCGGGAAGGAGAGGCCGTAAGCCGCCAATTGTTCTTCGCGCTGCCGGTGATGCCGCTGCGTGATATTGGTGAGGACGACGATGTCGGCGATCCGGCTCAGGCGGCCGATCGCTTCCACCGCGCCCGCAATCGGCGCCTGGCGATGCATTTGCGTGTCGAAAAAGCCGATCAGCAATTCCCACACCAGGGCGCGCTCCAGCGGCTTGCCGCTGTCCTTGTGGCGCAGGGCCTCCGCAAAGCCGCGCTCGCGCATGTCGAAATGGACGTTATGGCTTTCGTCCAGCCATTGCCGGAAGGGCACCACCATATGCAGCAGCACTTCGTCGCAATCCGTGATGATCAGCGGGCGGTTCATGCGGTGAGAGCCTCCTTCGCGGCGATCAGCGCCGTTGGCGTGCTGTCGATATTCTCGGCGCAGGCGATCAGGTCCGGCTCATGATCGGCCAGGAAAGCCAGCACCGCCCCCAACATCGCCGGATCGCCCACGCCTGCCCTTAATGTATCGGCGTCCAGCCCGGTCAACGCCAGCAGCCGGTCGGCACGGCGATCGTCCGCCAATGTCCAGGCCAGCGCCATCAGCGCCAGCACGGATGGCTCTCGAGCCTCGCTTGGGTTAAGCTGCTTGCCATGGTTAATGTCGGGACGCATGATTGATCTCAACGAAGGGTGGGCTTAAGGGGACGCGCTTCCATATTATTGCGGATTTCTCCAAACGCGGGTGACTGGTGGCAAAGCGCGTGCTCGTTGTCGAGGACAACGAACTTAATCTTAAACTTTTTTGCGACCTGTTGCGCGCGCACGGGCATGAGGTGCTGCCGCTGCGCGACGGACGCGACCTGCTGACGCAGGCGCGGCAGTTCCATCCCGACCTGGTCATCACCGACATTCATCTGCCGCATATCAGCGGCCTTGATCTCATCATCTCCTTGAAGCGAGACACGCAATTGTCCGCCGTTCCGATCATGGCCGTCACCGCCTATGCCGGGCATGGCGATGAGGAACGGATTCGCGGGGCAGGCGCGCAGGCTTATGTATCCAAGCCGATTTCCGTGCTGCGCTTTGTCGAGCAGGTGAACGCGCTGCTTTAGGGCGTGCTGATGCGCGGGGTCTGGTAACAGCCAGGAGTGGACACCGCCAATCGTCATTCCGGCGGAAGCGGGAATCTCGTGAGGCCAGGCCGTGCGCCATCGCCTGAGAACCCAGCTTTCGTTAAGATGACGGCAATGATGGCCGGATCGCCCATTTTCCCTCCGTAACCGCCCTGTCATACTGTTTTCATCGATCCGTCCCGCTTCTGCAGCTATGCCGTCATCCGCCTCTGCCATGCCCCGGTCTGCCAGGGCGCGGCGTTCAGTCGACAGCCCGAATTGTACACAGGGGTATCATCCATGTCTCATCTGACCGACGAGGCGCGCGCGGCTTTTCGCGATGCGCAGCCCAAGATCGCTGCCGGCGAAGACAGCCTGGAGTCGATTGTCGCCGCCAATCCGGCGCGCCGCGCTATCCTGAAGAACGGCCTGTTGGGCCTTTCCATGCTGCCGATGCTTGGCGCGCTGACGGCATGCGGTGATGATGAGGATTCCAGCTCGCCCACGCCGACGCCCACGCCGACCCCGGCAGTCAGCTATGCCATCAATTTCGCGTCGGTCGCGATCAACAGCAACGACACGGTCACGGTCCCCGCGGGTTACACCGTCGATGTGCTGCTGAAGGCGGGCGATTCGGTTGAAACCGGCACCGCCTATGCCCCCGCCAGCTTCCCGATCAGCGCGACTCAGACTAACCTTTGGGCCGGCGGCAATCATGACGGCATGGAATTTTTCGAACTGTCGGGCGTCGATCCCAATGCGGGCGGCCTGCTGGCAATCAACCATGAGCTGCCGGACTATAACATCCTCTTTCCCAGCGGCGCCTATACCGCCGCCACCGCCACCGCCGACCAGAAAGCGATCGCGCTATCCGCTGTCGGCGTTTCTGTCGTGGAGATCGCCAAGGGCACGGACGGCAAGTTCGCGGTCAAGGCGGGCTCGCGCTTCAACAAGCGCTATACAGGCAACACTGACTATCGCGCCGGCGGCCCGGCCGCGGGCCTGCTCAGCGCGACCATTCGCGGTACGCTGAACAACTGCGCCTCGGGCCGCACGCCTTGGGGCACCTATTTGACCTGTGAGGAAACGACCAACAACTATATCGACACGACCCAGCCCAACAATAATTATGGCTGGGTGGTCGAGATCGACCCCTATCAGGAACTGGCCGCGCCGACGAAGCGAACCGCCATGGGCCGCTTCTCTCATGAAAATGTCGCCTATCTGAACGACGGCAACAACCGCGTCGCCTTCTACATGGGCGACGATTCGACGCCGGGCTGCATCTACAAATTCGTGCCCGACCGAGCCTACAGCACCGGCAACCGCGCTTCGAACATCGACATGCTCGATTATGGCACACTCTATGTCGCGCGCTTCAACGCCGACGGCACGGGTGAATGGCGCGCGCTGGTGCAGGGGCAGAATGGTCTTGTCGCCAATGCCTCCGATCCGGGCAATGTCAGCCAGTCGACCACGCCCCCAGCCCCGACGACGGTCAGCTTCAACACCACCGCCGACGTCCTGATCAACACCCAGTCGGCGGCGCGGGTCGCGGGCGGCACGCTGATGGACCGTCCGGAATGGATCACGGTCGCCCCGAACCGCCAGGCGATCTTCGTGACGCTCACCAATAACGGCGGCCGCCGCGTCACCGACAATCCCAATCCGCGCACGACCAACCTGCACGGTCATATCCTGAAATTCCGGGAAAATGGCGATTCGCCGCTGGCCACCGGCTTCACCTGGGAAGTCTTCCTGCTGGCCGGCAATCCCAGCCTGGCCGAAGCGAACCTCAAGGGGAATATCAACGGCGATTATTTCTCCAGCCCCGATGGCCTGCGCATCGATCCGCAGGGCCGTTTGTGGGTGGAAACAGACCATAACCTTACCGGCAATGCGGGCACGCTGAACGGCGCGGCGGTCAACATGACCCAGGCCTTCGGCAATAATTCGATGTATCACGTCGACCAGACGAGCAAGGCGTCCAAGCGCTTCCTGGTCGGTCCCACGGGTTGCGAGATCACCGGCATCGCCTACACGCCGGACCTCAAGAGCTTCTTCATCAATATCCAGCATCCGACCGGCAACTGGCCGGTGGCCGGGCAGCCGCCGCGATCCTCGACGATTGTAGTGCGCCGCACGGATGGGCAGCCGGTCGGCAACTGAGGTTTTGACGCCGCACCGGCCCTGTTCTCCGGCAAGGGATGATTTCTTGCGCTGTGGCGCGCGGAAATCATCCTTCCCGCTGCCTGGGCGCGAGGACGGCGATGCGCCGCCTTCGCCCTGATCGGGGCAGGCAACAAGGAAAGGCCCGTTCCCTCAAGGGGACGGGCCTCTTCGTTCGAGCGCCAGATGTGGGACGTCGCATTTTCCAAGTCATGGACTGCGAACAGCCCATTTGAAAATGCTTCAGGCCGCAAACCTGCAAATGTCGTCAGGCAGCGCAAGCCGCCATCGGATCACTTGATCTTGGCTTCCTTGAACTCGACATGCTTGCGCACGACGGGATCATATTTCCGGAAGCTCAGCTTCTCGGTCTTGGTGCGCGGATTCTTCTTGGTGACGTAGAAGAAGCCGGTGTCAGCCGAGCTGACGAGGCGAATCTTGACGGTTGCTGGCTTGGCCATGGCCTTAGTCCCTGGTCGTGAATATCGTGAAAAAGAAGAGCGGCCCCCAAATCTCTTTCGAGGAAGGGACCGCCCCGTTTCAGCGGTGGCCCATGAGGCAGATTCGGTTCCATGTCAAGGCGCGTGGCCTAACTCCCGCCGCCATGCTACACTTTACGCGGCCTTAACCGGCTCGGGTCCATGAAGGAGTCGGGGCTCAAGGACGGGGCCAGAGAACGGGGGGAGTCTTCTCCATGCGACATGATCCGATGTTGGCCATTCTTGTCGATCTGCTGGGGCGGGTCGACGGACTTGCGGGGGAACGGGGCCATGTGCCGGTGGCGCGGTTGCGTGACGAGATCGACCGGATTCGCCACATCGCCCGCGCCTTCCACCTCGACACGGTGGAGTGCCTTGCGAGCACATTGCAATCGGCGCTGTCGTTGCAGGGCGCGGGGCCGGTGGTGATGTCCTATCTCGACCTGATGCGCGATGCGATCGCGGCGGAAATGCCGGAGGGGGATGTCATCCCGATGACTGCGGTCGCCAAGCCCGTTTCGGCAACCGGCGCGCATCTGACCGCCTGAACCGAATCAAGACAGCCGCCGCATGGACGCATTGCTGATCGCCCTGCTCGGCTGCCTGTTGGGTGAGATCGCAGACAAGGGACAGTTGCTCGCCCTGGCGCTGGCCATGCGTTTCCGGCGCGATGGCGCGGTGATCGCGGGGGTCGTGGTGGCCGCCATCGCCAATGCCGCCATCGGCGCGGCGGCGGGCGCCTTTCTGGCGCCGATGCTGGGGTCCGATGCGCGGCTGCTGTTCCTGGCGCTGGCGCTGATCTTCCTCGCCATAGGCATGTTCTGGCCGACGAAGCAGCCCGATCCGCTGGCGGGCTGGCGCCTGGGGCCGTTTGCGACCACGGCGCTCGGGCTTTTCATCCTGGGTTTTGGTGACGGTGCGCAATTCCTCATCCTGGGCCTCGCCGTGCGAACCGCCGATCCCTTCCTCGCCGCGGCCGGAGGCGCCATCGGCATCGTCGCCGCGACAGTGCCGGTGGTCCTGTGGCGCGAGCAACCGTTCAAGGCGCTTCCGTTATCCGCCATTCGCCGTGGCAGTGGCGTGCTGCTGCTGCTGATCGGCCTCGCCGTGGCGGTATCGGCGCTGCATCTCGCCTGATCGAATGGCTTGATCAGACTGACCGAAAATTCCGCCGTAAAATTCGTTGTTTGGCATGGCACCTTATCGGTAACAGTTCATTATATCTGCGAAACCAAGCCCCCTCAGCAGGAGCCAATCATGACCTCCCCCGACCTCAAGACCCCGACGGACCTGCGCAGCAACGCGACCAAGTCGGTCGCGCAGGCGTTGAACGGCGTGCTCGCGGACAGTTACGCGCTGTATTTCAAGACCAAGAATTTCCACTGGCACGTCTCCGGCCCGCATTTTCGCGACTATCATCTGATGTTCGACGAGCAGGCCACGCAGATCCTGGCCACCACCGATCTGATCGCGGAACGCGTGCGCAAGACAGGCAACACAACGCTGCGCTCGATCGGCGACATTTCGCGGCGCCAGTCGGTGGTGGACAATGATGCCGATTATGTCAGCCCCGGCGATATGCTGAACGAACTGCGGGAAGACAATCTGAAGCTGGTCGAAGCTCTGCGCGCCGCCAAGGCGGCTGCAACTGAAGCGGGCGACAATGCCACGGAGGGCATTATCGACGACTGGACCGACCAGGCGGAAGAGCGGGCCTGGTTCCTGTTCGAAGCTGGTCGCAACGGCTGACTAAATGCAATAAGCCCTCCAGTCGAAACTGGAGGGCTTATTGGTTTGAGGGGGGCTTACTCGTCTGCGATGGCCTGGATCGCCAGAATCGTGAGCGCACCCGGCTTACCCCCGAAATCGACGGTCTCGCCTTCCTCTGCCTCCATCATGGCGCGGGCGAGCGGCGCGGAAAAGGCGATGCGCCCTTCCGCCGGATCGGCCTCGTCGTCTCCGACGATGTCGATCCGCTTCTCCTTGCCGCCCAGCCGGTAGGTCACATGGCTGCCGAAGGCGACAGTCTCCCCATCCGGCACCGGCCGCAATTCCGCCGTCGCGAGCCGTGTCCGCCAGTAACGCAGCTCGCGCTTCAGCTTCTTGGCGTCCTCCTCGGCCATGGCCTCGGTTTCGACTGCCTCCAGCGATTCCACCTTCTCCCGCGTGAGCCGCAGGCCGCGCGCCGTCACCCAATTGGGGCCGGGCGGCAACGGAATCTCGAAAGTGGGTTCCAGATGCTCCTCGTCACTCTCGCGACGAAAGGCGACACTCATTGCACTCTCCTGTCAAAACGCTCACTTGCGCTGACACGAGGTCGAAACTGCCGATCTTCTTTTCAAGAGAAGGCCCGGGGCTTCGACATCGCGGAAGCCCGAACGAGCAGGGCTTCTAGGGCATGGCGGGATTCAGCTCAGGGTGGAGCGAAAATAATGGATTTCGAGAACCGGCGCGCAGCGACCTTGCAGGTCGTGAGCACCGGAAGCGCAGAAAGCCGCTATTTGCAGCCCGCCCTGGGTTGAAGCCTCCCAAAGCCCTTAATCTTCGTCGAACAGGCCGGCTAGCTGCTCCACCATGGTCCCGCCAAGCTGTTCGGCATCCATGATGGTCACCGCGCGGCGATAATAGCGCGTGACGTCGTGGCCGATACCGATGGCGACGAGCTGCACGGGCGAGCGGTTCTCGATCCACTCGATCACTTGCCGCAAATGCCGTTCCAAATAGGTGCCGCTGTTCACCGACAGGGTGCTGTCATCGACCGGCGCGCCGTCCGAGATCACCATCAGGATGCGGCGTTCCTCGTTGCGCGCGATCAGCCGGCTGTGCGCCCAGAGCAGCGCTTCCCCGTCGATATTCTCCTTGAGCAGCCCCTCGCGCATCATCAGGCCCAGATTCTTGCGCGCCCGGCGCCAGGGTTCGTCGGCCTTCTTGTAAACGATGTGCCGCAGGTCATTGAGCCGTCCCGGCATCGGCGGTCGTCCTGCCGCCAGCCAGTCCTCGCGGCTCTGCCCGCCCTTCCAGGCGCGGGTGGTGAAGCCCAATATCTCGGTCTTCACGCCGCAGCGCTCCAGCGTGCGCGCCATGATGTCGGCGCTGATCGCGGCGATGGAGATCGGCCGCCCCCGCATCGAGCCTGAATTGTCGATCAGCAGCGTCACCACGGTATCGCGGAACTCGGTATCCCGCTCGATCTTGTAGCTGAGCGAGCGCGTCGGATCGATCACGATCCGCGCCAGCCGCGCCGCGTCGAGCAGCCCTTCCTCCTGATCGAAGTCCCATGACCGCGACTGCTGCGCCATCAGCCGCCGCTGGAGCCGGTTGGCGAGCTTCGTCACCGCGCCCTGCAAGCTTACCAATTGCTGGTCGAGGAAACCGCGCAGCCGCAGCAATTCATCTTCGTCGCACAGATCCTCGGCGGTCACGATCTCGTCATGCAGCACCGTATAGGGCTTATAGTCGAAGCCCGGCGGCAGGTCGCTCATCGGCCGGTTCGGGCGGACCGGCATCATGCCTTCCTCGCCCATATCGTCCGCGCCTTCCTCGCTGTCGGCGTCGAACTCGTCGCTATATTCGGTTTCGCCGTCCTCGGTGTCGCCGCCCTGATCCTCGGCGCGGGCTTCGGCAAAGGCGTCGCTGTCGCCGGCTTGATCCTCGCCGCTGTCGCCCTCTTCCTGTTGCTGCTCCTCGTCCTCACCCTCTTCCTGGGCTTCCGAATCGTCGGTTTCAGGCGGCGTATCCGCGTCGATGAGCTGGAGATGCTCCAGCATGACCGAGGTCAGCTTCTGAAAGGCCCGCTGATTGTCGATCGCCATGGCCAGCGCGTCGAGGTCGGCTCCGGCCTTGTCCTCGATCCACTGGTCGACCATCGCCAGACCCGGCAGCGCATCCTTGGGCGCGGCCTGTCCGGTCAGCCGTTCGCGCACCTTGAGCGCCAGCGCCGTCGACAGGGGCACCTCATCAGCGGAACGCGCACGGCGGATGGGATCGGACTTCAATTTCAGGTCGAGCGCATGGTTGAGGTTGGCGCGCACGCCCTCCATCGCCCGCGATCCGATCGCCTCCACCCGCGCCTGCTCGACCGCGTCATAGACCGCCCGCGCCATCGCATCGGCGGGCGCGGCGGCTGTGTGAATCCTGGCATTATGATGCCGCAATTTCAGCGCATTGGCGTCAGCAAAGCCGCGCGCCAGCGCCACCTGATCGGCGGGCAGATTGCGTCCCGGCGTTGGCACCTTGATCGCCTTGCCGGCCATATGCGGGGTGTCGGCGGTGAAGCTCACCTCCACCTCCGCGTCGCGCGCGATCGATCGCGCTGCGCCGGACAGCACATCCTTGAAGGCATCGAGGGGCGAACGGTCGGCCATATCAGTCCAGCAACATCCCGCGCATGGCATCCCGCGCCGTGGCGTCCACGCCCAGCACTTCGTTCAGATAGCCGTCCACGCCGCCATGGCCTTCATCCAGCGTTACGAACAACGTATCCAGATAGACGGATTCGGCCTTCAACAAAGGTTCGAGCATATCGGTCTTCGTCAACCGCATGCGCGCCACCAGCGTGTTGCGCTGCGCCAGCAACCAGTCCCAATCAGCATGGGCATTGGTCGCCAGATAGTCCGCGACGATCGTCTGGCGCGGCACGCCCAGCGCGGCCAGGATCAGCGCCGCGCCGACCCCGGTGCGGTCCTTGCCTGCCGAACAGTTGATCAGCAACGGCACGCGCCCGTCCACGATCCGCGCGAACATGGCGCGGTAGGATTCGGCATGGTCCACCGGAATGACGCGGTAAAGGGCGATCATCGTCTGTCGCATATCGTCCGCCGTGGCGCCGTCGCGCTTCAGCATCTCGCCCAGCAGCCCGCTGCTTTCCGTATAATCGCGGCAGAAATAATCGACCTCCGCGCCGTGCCAGAGCGTGGGTTCTGCCGTCCGTTCGTTGCCGCGGCGAAAATCGCAGATCGCCTTGATGCCGAGCGAACGGAGATGGTCGGCATCCCCGTCCGTCAGCAGCGCCATCGTCCCCGACCGATAAAGCATGCCGCGCTTCACGCAGCGTCCGTCGGCGGTCGCATAGCCGCCGAAATCGCGCAGGTTGAACGCGCTCTCCAGGGGCAGCCGGCCTTCCTCCGGCGTCAGGGCGAAAGTCTCGCTCACGGGCGCTCGCCCTCCCCGACATAGGGCACGGCGATGGTTTCGATCTGCGTCTCGACCTCGCTCATCAGCTTGTGCACCGGGCATTTCGCCGCGACGGCGATCAGCTTGTCATGCTGCTCCTCGCTCAACGGACCGGAGAGCGCGATGCGCGTGGTCAGTCTGTAGACGCCCTGCCGTTCCTGGCTCGCATCGCGAACCACGCCGACATGGATGCCCTCGACCGGGATGCCGTTGCGTTGCGCATACCAGAGCATGGTCATTGCCTTGCATGCGCCCAGCGCCGAATCATACAGATCATGCGGGTCCGGCCCGGCGTCATGGCCGTCCGGCGCTGTCATGTCCGCGATCAGCTCATGCCCGCGAATGCTGATCCGATGGGCGGTACCGCCTGCCGGATCGATCCGTTCGACGACGATCATCTTCGACTCCTTGGGGGCTTCAGGCCGCCCGGTGGGCGACGCTTTCGGGCAGGTCCTTGCCGAAGACGCGCTGATAATATTCGGCCACCAGCGGCCGTTCCGCCTCATCGCATTTGTTGAGGAAGGAAAGGCGGAAGGCAAAGCCGATATTCTTGAAAATCAGCGCGTTCTGCGCCCAGCTTATCACGGTGCGGGGCGACATCACGGTCGAGATGTCGCCATTGATGAAGCCCTGGCGGGTCAGTTCCGCCACCTTGATCATATTCTCGACTTCCTTGCGGCCGCCCTCATGGTCGTACTCGCCGGACTTGGCGAGCACGACCTGCGCCTCGGTCGCGGCGGGCAGGTAATTGAGCGCCACCACCAGGTTCCAGCGGTCCATCTGGCCCTGGTTGATCTGCTGCGTGCCGTGATAAAGGCCGGTCGTGTCGCCCAGGCCGACGGTATTGGCGGTCGCGAACAGACGGAACCAGGGATTGGGCCGGATGACCCGGTTCTGGTCGAGCAGCGTCATCTTGCCGTCGGTTTCCAGCACGCGCTGGATCACGAACATCACGTCCGGACGACCGGCGTCATATTCGTCGAACACCAGCGCCACCGGACGCTGCAACGCCCAGGGCAGCAAGCCTTCACGGAATTCCGTCACCTGCTGCCCGTCCTTCAGGACGATGGCGTCGCGGCCGACCAGATCGATACGGCTGATATGCGCGTCCAGGTTGATGCGGATGCATGGCCAGCGCAGGCGGGCCGCGACCTGTTCGATATGGCTCGACTTGCCGGTGCCGTGATAGCCCTGCACCATCACGCGGCGATTATAGGCGAAACCCGCCAGGATCGCCAAAGTCGTGTCCGGATCGAACACATAGGCGGGGTCGAGATCGGGCACCCGCTCGTCGGCTTCCGAAAAGGCAGGGATCTTCATGTCGACATCGATGCCGAACACGTCGCGCGCATCCACTTCGCGGTCGGGCGAGGCCAACAGCGTTTCGGCGCGGGTGTCGGGCTGGACGTTCGGGATGTCGGTCATCTTCTAATCTCTTTGAACGGTCTGGTCGGCACTGCCCTAACCATCAGGGACAGGCATGTCGATAGAGTGGGGCCTTAAGCGGCAAGGATCAAGCAGCCCATTCGGCCAAATTGGCCTCCTGCCCGATCAGCGCCAGTCCATGCGCGATAGAGGTCAGTTCGTCGCCGGTCGCAATATGGTCTTTCCCGAAGCGCCTGTCGAATATCCGCCGGATCGCCGGGATCAGCGAAGTCCCGCCCGTCAGGAACACCCGGTCGATGGCATCGGGCGCTACGCCCGCCTTGGCGAGCGCCTTGTCCACCGTCGCCTCGATCCGGGCGATGTCGGGCGCGATCCAGCCTTCGAAATCGGCGCGTGTCACTTCCGCCTCGATGGCAAGCCCGCCGCCTTCGAAGCGGAAAATAGCGCTCTCAGCCTCTGACAGCCGCCGTTTCAATGACCCCACCGCATCATAGAGCGGATAGCCCAATTCCTTCTCGATCACCGTGATCATCCGTCCGATAGCGTCGGGATCATGGGCCGCCTTCTGCAAGCGCGCCAGTTCATCCATGGTCCGCCGGTTGCGCATCAGCGCCAGTCGCGACCAGTCGGCAAAATCGGCAAAATAGCTGCGCGGAATCTCCAGCTCCTTGCCGAAGCTCTGGTAGCTTCCGCCCTTGCCCAGCATCGGCAGCACCAGATGATCGACGATCCGATAGTCGAAGCGATCCCCGGCAAGGCCGATGCCCGCCGATCCGAGCGGCACGCAACGCCGCGCCGCCCCCGGCGCCTCGACCCGCACGATCGAAAAGTCGCTGGTGCCACCGCCAAAGTCCGCGACGAGGATGGTCGCCGCCTCGGTCAGCCGGCTAGCATAGCTGAACGCGGCCCCCAGCGGTTCATAGACATAATGAAGCTCGTCCCCGAACCCCGCAAACATGGCGTCATAGCGCCGCCGTGCCAGCCCTTCATCGGGCCGCGACCCGGCATATTCGACCGGCCGCCCGATGACGATCCGCTCCGGCCGCCGGTCCAGCGTCCCGCCGGCATGGCCGACCATGCGCGACAGGAACAACTGCCCCAGTTCCTCGAATCGGAAGCGCTTTTCGAACACGTTGGCGCTTTCGAAGACCGGGCTGGCCGCCACTGACTTGAAGCTTTGCAGGAAGCGGCTGTCTTCCGGAAATTCCAGATATTCCGCGATCGCCCATGGGCCTGCCTCATGCGCCATGCCGCCCTTCGCATCGCTGTCGTGCCAGAAGCAGAGCGCGGAGCGGAATACCGGCCCGGTCGCCTGGGCACCGGAAAACTCGACCAGTTCCGACCCGCTGCCATTGGCGAGTGCGGCCACGCTGTTGGTCGTGCCGAAATCAAGGCCCAGGGCGCGGGGCATCGTCATACTGGTCTCCGGGGAAGGGGCGGCGCCTATGACAGCGGCAGCGGCCGGGAGCAAGCCCGGACTCTATAATGGGAAATTAAGCGCCCGTTCGCTACCGCAGCATCATGGAAATGGCGATCCTCTCTCTTCTTATCTTGCTGCTGAATGGTTGGACGATGCTGCGCTTCTGGCAGGACAAGGCTGCCGCGGTCGTGGGCCGCCGCCGCATTCCGGAAAAAGACCTGCTCGGCCTGGCGCTGATCGGCGGCTCGCCCGGTGCCCTGCTTGCGCGCCACATCTTCCGTCACAAGACGCGAAAGCAGCCCTTTTCAACCCTGTTGCTGCTCATCGTCGCTGTGCAAATGGGCACCGGCATCGGCTGGCTCCTGCTCTGACCGATCATGCGAAAGCCTCAGCCTTGCGCAAAAGCTGATAGGCCTCGATCACCCCCTGCAGCAACGCCTCATGGCTTCGATCCCCGCCATTATGGTCGGGGTGAAAGCGCCGCAGCAATTCCGTATAGCGCTGCCGCAAGGCTCTGCGGTCCGCATCGATCGTCAGCCCCATGACGTCCAGCGCCCGGCGGTCTTCCTTCGACAGGAATTTCCCGTCTTGCCGCATCTTGTTGTTGGCCCGCGCCTTCGCCACGCGCTCCTTGAACTTGGCGCCGATGGCATCCAGCGGGTCCTGAAAATCCGACCATTTGGGCGGGGGGCTGGCGGCGTTGGTGGAAAAGGCCCGAGTCTCCCGCTCCCACCCCGCATAGGGGCGTTGAGCCGCGTTGATTTCCTCCGGGCTCATGCCGGTGAAGAAATTATAGCCCTGGTTGAATTCCCGCACATGCTCCAGGCACAGCCAGCGCCAGCGCGGGCCTTCATGATGGGCACTGGCATGGCTCGACCCGCTTCCCTCCAGCGGCGGCGCACGGAATTCGCCCGGCTCGCGACAGCCGGGAACCGCGCAGGGGCGGTCGCTTTCCACGCGGCCATGGAAACGGTTGAAACGCCGGTTCGAGAAGGGATCGCTAGCCAAGATTGTCCTGATGCAACTACGGGCAAAGAGCCTATATAGGGGCGATGACCGAGATTCTAAAAGGCCCAGTCGCCACCGAAATCGAAGCCCGCCTGCAGGCCGCCCTCAGCCCCGAACAGCTCGCCGTGATCGACGACAGCGAAAAGCATCGCGGCCATGCCGGCCATGACGGATCGGGCGAAAGCCACTTCACCGTGGAGATCGTCTCCGACCGCTTCACCGGCCAGAATCGGGTCGCCCGGCAGCGCCTGGTCAACGCCGCGCTGGCCGACCTGTTACGCGACAAGGTCCATGCCCTCGCGATCAAGGCCCGCGCTCCCGGCGAATGACACTTTGAGCCGTCTCAGGCGTTGTGCCGCCGTCCAAGGAGGCGCGGCGCACGGACTATGATTTCCGGTATTGGTCCACCATCCCCGGCCGGGGCGAATTCGTGCGGCTGATCGCCGGGCTGCGCTATGCTTTCCCGCTGCGCATGGCGACGCTGATGCCCTCCTTCCCGCGTCTTGCCGAACTGCAAGAGCGGGTTGCGGCGCTCCCCGAATTGCAGGACTATCTGGGCAGCGACCGGCACCTGCCGTTCACCAATGAAGACGTCTTCCGCCACTACCCTGAACTGGACGCAGCATGACCCTGACCGACCCGATCATCCAGACCATCACCCCCACCACCCATGATCTGGGCGACTTTCGGGTCCATCGCTCCTTGCCCGCCAAGGGGCGCACCATGGTCGGCCCGTTCATCTTCTTCGATCAGGCCGGGCCCGCCCGCATCGCGCCGGGGCAGGGGGTGGACGTGCGCCCGCACCCGCATATCAACCTCGCCACCGTCACCTATATGTATGAGGGCAGCTTCCTCCATCGCGACTCCCTGGGCACGGAGCAGTTGATCGAGCCGGGCGCGGTGAACCTGATGACGGCGGGCAAGGGCATCGTCCATAGCGAGCGCTCGCCGGACGAGGACCGCGCCAAGCTCTCCAAACTCTCCGCCATCCAGACCTGGCTCGCGTTGCCCGACCGCCATGAGGAAATGGACCCCGCCTTCGAACATGTCAGCGAAGGCGGCCTGCCCATTATCGATGGCGGCCATGCGAGGGCGCGCGTGATCATGGGCAGCCTCTGGGGCCAGACGTCGCCCGTCACCACCTATGCGAACACCATCTATGCCGACATTCAGCTTTCTCCCGGCGGCTCGGTCCCCATCGACGCGGATGCGGAGGAACGGGCGATCTATGTCTCCGGCGGCGACGCGGCGCTGGACGGCGTGATGCTCCAGCCCCAGACGCTCTACGTCCTGCGCCCCGGCATCCGCGCGACTTTGATGAGCGTCGACGGCGGCCGTGTCATGCTTTGCGGCGGCGAGGCATTCCTGACGCCGCGCCATGTCTGGTGGAATTTCGTGTCCTCGACCCAGGAACGGCTGATGCAGGCCCGCGACGATTGGGAAGCCATGCGCTTTCCCCTGATTCCCGGCGACGATCAGGAATTCATCCCGATTCCCCAGGGGCGGCCGAAAACGATCAGCTATCCCTGATTTTCAGACCGTCATCACTGCACGAAGGTCAGCGACAGATTCTCGGCATTTTTTGGAATGTCGATCCGGCTTTCATTGATCGACGCTTCCTCGCCCGGCTTCAGGTTCGTCCGGTCGGCCTTGGTCGTCCAACTGAACACCAGCCGGTTCTGCCGGTCGCGCAATTGCACCAGCACCGGGGGCACCGGCAGCGTCTGCTTCCCACTGTTCACGATCCGCGCGCCAAAGGCGAAATATTCCTCCCCGGTGGGCAATTTACGCCGCTCGGCGGGTTTTGAGAGATAGAAAAGCAGGTCAGGATCGCCCTCTTCGGGCACCAACCCCAAATTGATCGCCCAGCTCGGCGTGCCGAAATACCAGAGCGCTCCGCCAGCGGCCCCCACCGCGAGGCAGAAGAGCAACGCGGCATAGGTCCAGATTTTCAGCCGGTTGCGACGCGGTTTTACCGGCGCCGGTTCGGCTTCCCCCCAATCGTTCCGCGCATCCGCTTCGGCGCGCCCGTAAATATCGTCGAACCGATAGTCAGCCTTGGCGCTGACGGGTGTCTCGGCCGGGGCGGAAACCGGTTCCACTTCCTCCGGTTCGACCGGCGGGGCGACAGCCTCCTCAACGGGTGGAGGAGGGGGAGGAGCAGGCGGTGGTGGCGGTGGCGCGGCCACTTCGGGCGCGCCGGCCGTCATCAGCGCTTCCTCGCGGGGCGCGAGCGCAGCCCCTTCCTGGAACCAGCTATGTTTGCAGGCGGCGCAGCGAACCTGGCGGCCGTTCGGGCCGACGGCGCTGTCCGGCACGATATAGCGCGTGGCGCAGTTGGGACACACCAGGATCATGACGCTTCATAGGCATGAGTTGGATTCGAGGGCAAGCGGCTTCAAACATGGCAACCGATCCGGGCGCGACTCGCGGAGTCAGGCCGACAAGACTTTACGGCCGCCCGTCCGCTGTGCCATGGCTAAGCGCTCGGGGAAGCAGGGAGCGCGCAGGCGCTGAAATTGACGCATGTCGGCCATCGTCCAGTTCGAAAATGTCGGCCTGCGCTATGGTCTGGATAGCGAGACGCTGTCCGACGTCAGTTTTTCGCTCGCCAGTGGCGGCTTCTATTTCCTGACCGGCGCGTCGGGCGCGGGCAAGACCTCGCTGTTGAAGCTCCTCTACCTTGCCCAGCGGCCCAGTCGCGGCGTCATCCGCTTGTTCGGGGAGGATGTGGTGACGCTGCCCCGCAAGCGCCTGCCCGGATTCCGCCGCCGTATCGGCGTGGTGTTCCAGGATTTCCGGCTGGTTCCGCATCTGTCGGTTTATGACAATATCGCCCTGCCGCTGCGCGTCGCGGGCCTGGCGGAGGGCGAGATCGACGCCCCGGTCAGCGAAATGCTGAACTGGGTCGGCCTTGGCGATCGCGGTCAGGCGCGCCCCGCTACCCTGTCGGGCGGGGAACAGCAGCGTGTCGCCATCGCTCGCGCAGTGATCGGCCGCCCGGAAATATTGGTCGCGGACGAACCGACCGGCAACGTCGACGCCGATATGGCCCGTCGCCTGCTGACCTTGTTCGAGGCGCTCAATCGCCTCGGCACCACCATCGTCGTCGCCACCCACGATCTGCCATTGATCGCGCAGGTGGGGAGCGCGCAGATGATGAAGCTGGACAAGGGCCGCCTGTCGGACCCCACTGGATCGCTGCGCTACCCGCCCCGGCCGCAGGTGAACGGCTGATGGCCTCCCCCCACGGCATGGGCGACCGTCGCGCCGCCGCCGCCGCGCGCCACCGGCTGCTGCCGGAGGGCAGGGTGGCAGGACCGATGCCGTGGATCATCGCGATCATGATGTTCCTGACCGTGCTGTCGGCCGCCGCCGGGCTGGGCCTGGGCGCGGCGGTGAAGGCCATGGGCGCGGACCTTGCCGGACGCGCCACGGTGCAGATCGTCGAGGCCAATGCGCAGCAGCGCGACCGTCTGAGCGCCAGCGTGGCTGACATACTGCGCAAAGTCAGCATAGTCCGCGCCGTCCATCCGGTCGCGGCCTCAACCCTTGCCGATCAAATCCGCCCCTGGCTGGGGCAGGATGCGGCGAGCGGCGACCTGCCGATCCCGGCGCTGATCGACATCGAACTGACGCCCGGCCAGACGGACGCGAAGGTCGACCGCCTCCGCCGCCAGCTCAGCGCCGTCTCGCCAAAAATCCGCATCGAGCCCCATGCCGCCTTTCTGGCGCCTTTGGCCGGCCTGCTTTCGGCCCTCGGTTGGCTGGCGGCGGGAATCGTGCTGCTGATGACGCTGGCGACCGGGTCGGTGGTGGTGCTGGCTGCCCGCGCCGCGCATGACAGCCATCGCGGCACCATCGACGTGCTGCACCTGATGGGCGCGACCGATGTGCAGATCGCCCGGCTGTTCCAGCGCCGGATCGGCCTGGATGCGCTGTTCGGCGGCGCGCTCGGCTTTACCGTCGCGCTGCTGGTGATCGTACTGCTGGGCGTGCGGCTACTGGCGACCGGCTCCGAATTGTTGAGCGCCATCCATCTGCCGTGGACAAGCTGGGCCATCCTTGCCGCCATTCCGATCGGCTGCGTGCTGCTGGCGACGCTCGCCGCGCGCTGGACGGTGCTGCGATCGTTGGGGCGGCTGCTATGATCGTCCGCTTCATCGCCGTCATGCTGCTGGGATGGATGCTGGGCTTCGCCTGGTTCGCGATCTTCCTGCCGCAACCGCTGGATGGGCGCCAGACCGACGCGATCGTCGTGCTGACCGGCGGGGCGGGGCGCATCGATCGCGGCCTTTCCCTGCTCCAGGACGGCGCGGCCAAGCGGATGCTGATCTCGGGCGTAGACCGATCGGTCCGCCCCGTCGAGCTGGCCGCGCAATATAAGGTGCCTGAGCGGCTCTTCACCTGCTGCATCACCTTGGGCCGCGAGGCCATCGACACCCGCTCCAACGCCATCGAGACCGCGCATTGGCTGGAACGGCGCGACTTCAAGACGGTGCGCCTCATCACCACCGATTGGCATATGCGCCGCTCCGCCCTCGAACTGCGTCAGGCTTTGCCGGGCCGGGTCACGCTGGTCTACGACGCCGTGCCCAGCCGCCCCAGCCTCACCATGCTGGCGCGGGAATATAATAAATATCTGCTGCGCCGTGCCGCGGCCCTGATTGGCATCTGACGGTTTGGCGATGCTCACCGCGCTGCGATCCCTGGCCTTCATGCTGGTTTTCTATGTCGGCTCGCTGCTGTTCGTGCTGGCGGCGATGGCGAGCAATCTGATCGCCCCTCGATCGATCCCGGCGGTCGCCACCCAATGGAGCCGTTTTCATCGAAGCTGCGCGCGCTGGCTGCTTGGGCAAAAGGTGCGAGTGGACGGAGCGCTGGAAAACGGCCCTTATCTCTACATCCTCAAGCATGAATCGATGTTCGAGACCATCGACTTGCTCTGCCTGCTGGATCGCCCCGCCATCGGCGCCAAGCGCGAATTGTTCGACATCCCGCTGTGGGGCGGCATCGCCCGCCGCTACGGCCTGATCCCGATCGAACGCACCGCCGGGGCCAGCGCGCTGCGCTCCCTGCGCACTGCCGCCAGGGCCACGACGGCGCAAGGCCGCGCTGTCTGTCTTTTTCCCGAAGGCACCCGCGTCCCCCACGGCGAAAGCCCGCCCTTGCGCGCCGGTTTCGCTGGCCTCTACGCGCTGCTCGGCCTGCCGGTCGTACCCATCGCGGTCGACAGCGGCCGCGTTTCCCCGCGCGGCAAGTTCATGAAGCGCGCGGGCACCATCACCTACAAGGTGGGGGAGATCGTCCCGCCCGGCCTCGACCGCCGCGAAGCCGAAGCCCGCGTGCACGCGGCCATCAATGCGCTGAATCCCCGCACGCCCTAGTGTGAGCGTCCGAAATCGGGCTGGGGATCGTCCTGCCCCTGTTCGATGATCGACCGCCGGATTGCCCGCGTCCGGGTGAACAGGTTGAACAGCGCATCCCCGTCATTCCAGCGGATCGCCCGTTGAAGCGCCGACAGATCCTCCGAAAAGCGCTGGAGCATCTCCAGCACCGCATCCTTGTTCGCCAGGAACACGTCGCGCCACATGGTCGGATCGGACGCCGCGATGCGGGTGAAGTCGCGGAAGCCACCGGCGGAATATTTGATGACCTCCGACTGGGTCACATCCTCCAGATCGCTCGCCGTGCCGACGATGGTATAGGCGATGAGGTGCGGCAAATGGCTCGTCACCGCCAGCACCAGATCATGATGCGCCGGGTCCATCGTCTCGACATCCGCGCCCACGCGCCGCCACAGCTCGGCCACGCGTTCCACTGCTGTCGGATCGGCCTCCGCGGGCGGGGTCACGATGCACCAGCGTCCCTGGAACAGCGAGGCAAAGCCCGCCTCCGGCCCGCTATTTTCCGTCCCCGCGACAGGATGCGCCGGAATGATGGTCTGCCCTGGCAGCGCCGCGCTCAGTTGCGCCAGCACATCGCCCTTGCATGATCCCACATCGCTGACGATCGCTTCGGCAGGCAGGTCGGCGGCAATTTCCGCCGCCGCGGCGCCCATCGCCCGGACCGGCACGCACAGCACGACCAGATCGGCGTCCGTCACCGAAGCGCCCGCCGTATCGGTCACATCGTCGGTGAGGTCGATGGCGCGCGCGGTTTCCCGCACGCCCGCATCGGCATCATAGCCCGTCACCCGCACGGTCGGCATATATTCCCGGATCGCCCGCGCCAGCGAAGACCCGATCAGGCCCAGCCCGATGATCGTGACCCGCGAAAAGGGCAGCATCAGGCCGCTTCCGCCATGGCGCGCAGCTTGGCCGCGACCTTGCGCACTTGATCCTCGGTGCCGATGGTTATGCGCAGCCCGTTGGGCAGGCCTTGCCCCGGCAGCCAGCGGGTGGCGAAGCCCTCGTCCCACAGCCCCTTCATCGCCGCTTCGGCGGTCAGCTTGCCGTCGAACAGGATCAGCAGGAAATTCGCCTTGCTCGGCACGGCGCGCAGCCCATGGTTAGACAGCGAAGCCACCTCTGCCGCCAGCCATTCGCGCCATTCCAGGTTATGCACCCGGCTCGCCTCGACCCAGGCCGTGTCGTTCACCGCCGCAATTGCCCCAGCCTGCCCCGCCGTCGTCACATTGAACGGCGCGCGGATGCGATGCAGCACGTCGATCACCTCGGCGCTGGCATAGCCCCAGCCGATCCGCTCGGCGGCCAGGCCGTAAATCTTGGAGAAGGTCCGCGTCACGAAGACATTGGAAGTGGTCCTGGCCAGCTCCAGCCCGCCATCATCCTCATCCGCGTCCAGATATTCAGCATAGGCCTGATCCAGCACGAACAAAATGTCGGGCCGCAGCCCCGCATGCAGCCGGGCGATTTCCTCCCGCGATGTCATGGTGCCGGTCGGATTGTTCGGATTGGCGAGGAAGACCAGCTTGGTCTTCTCCGTCACGCAGGCAAGCAGCGCATCCACATCGGTCGCATAGTCGGCATCCGGCGCAATCACCGGCGTTGCGCCCACGCGCCGCGCCGCGATGTCGTACACCGAAAAGCCGTAACGGACGTAGAGAACCTCATCCCCCGGTCCGGCATAGGCGCTCGCCGCGATATGCAGCAACTCGTCCGACCCGGTGCCATAGATGACCCGCGCCGGGTCCAGTCCATGAGTCGCCGCGATCGCCTCGCGCAGCTTCGCTGCGCCGGGATCGGGATAGGTGGCCAGGTCCGCCATCGCCGCCGCCATGGCGGCCCGGGCCGCCTCGCCGGTGCCCAGCGGATTTTCATTGGCGGACAGCTTCACCAGTGGGCGGCCGTCATCGGCGGCCGACTTGCCCGGCACATAGGGCGAAATGCCGAGAATCCAGTCTTTGGGGGCAGGTTTGCTCATGCGCCGCGCTTTAGCGTCATCGAAGCGAAACGCAAAGCGCTACACTACAGGCGTCAGCAAAGCTTCGCCCGCCGCCCAGGCGTCCAGATTGGCGAGCACCAGATCGGCCATCGCTTTCCGCGTCTCGATCGTCGCACTGCCCTGATGGGGTTGCAGCACCGCATGATCCATGGCGAACAGGGCTTGGGGCACATGCGGCTCGTTCGCAAACACGTCCAGGCCCGCGCCTGCGATCCGTCTTTCCGCCAGCGCCGCCACCAGCGCCTCTTCGTCGATCACGCTGCCCCGGCTGATATTGACGATGAAGCCGTCCGGCCCCAGCGCGTCCAGCATGGCCGCATCGACCAGCTTGCGCGCTTCCGGTCCGCCTGAGGTCGCGACGATGATGACATCGCTCTGGCGCGCAAAATCCAGCGGATCGGCGATGTAGCGATAGGCGCCGTCCGTTGCTGGCCGCCGATTATGATAGAGAATCTCGCCCGCCACCGGCTCCAGCCGCCGGGCAATGGCGCGCCCGATGCGGCCCAATCCCAATATGCCGATCCGCCTGCCAGTCACCCGGCCGCTCAGCGCCGGTTTCGCCCCACGCGCCCAGTCGCCTGCCCGCACCATCCGGTCATTGGCCGCAATATTGCGCACCGTCGCATAAAGCAGCCCCACCGCCAGATCGGCCACGTCGTCGGTCAGCACATCGGGCGTATTGGTGACGCGGATGCCGCTGGCCCGCGCATGATCGACATCGACCTTGTCATAGCCCACGGAAAACAGCCCGATCATCTCCAGCTTCGGCAGGGCATCCATGATCGCGGCAGAGGCTCCCACCGATCCGAAGGACACCAGCGCCCGCGCCTCCTGCACGGCAGGCGGAAGCGCGTCGAGATCGGCATCCGCCGCTACGGCATGAACGGTGAAGCGCTCTGCCAGTGCGTCGTCCAGATAGGGATAGAGGGGACCATAGGTGACGATCGGGATGAGAGGATTTTCGGCCATGGCCCGGATGTAGATCAAAGGTCAGCCGATTGACAGAGTCCGGCCCCGGTCCTAGCCCCGACATATATGGCCAGCGCGTCCTTTTCCGATGACATCCGTTTCGGCCTGCGCCGTCAGGCGCGCCTGACCGGTCCGCTGCAACTCGACAGCGGAGCGTCGCTTGGGCCCGTCGACATCGCCTATGAAACCTATGGGCAGATGAATGGGGAGCGTTCCAACGTCATCCTCATCTGCCATGCGCTGACTGGCGACCAATATGTCGCGTCGGAGCACCCCGTCACTGGCAAGCCCGGCTGGTGGTGGCGACTGGTGGGCGAGGGAAAGCCTGTCGATCCCGCCCGCCATTTCATCGTCTGTGCCAATGTCATCGGCAGTTGCATGGGCTCCAGCGGTCCCGCCAGCCTCGATCCCGTGACCGGCGAGCCCCATGCGATGCGCTTCCCGGTCATCACCATAGCCGACATGGTCCGCGCGCAGGCGATGTTGTTCGACCATCTGGGCGTCGACCGCCTGCATGCCGTCATCGGCGGGTCCATGGGCGGCATGCAGGCGCTCACATGGCCGACCCTCTATCCCGGGCGCGTCGAAAGCTGCATCGTCATCGCCTCCACCGCCCGCCACAGCGCCCAGAATATCGCCTTCCACGAAGTCGGACGGCAGGCGATCATGGCCGATCCCAACTGGCGCGGCGGCGATTATTATGCCGACGGCCAGATCCCCAGCGCGGGCCTTGCCGTCGCGCGCATGGCGGCGCACATCACCTATCTCTCTGAAGCGGGCCTGACCGAGAAATTCGGGCGGCGGTTGCAGGGGCGCCCGGAAAATCCCAACGGGTCCAAGACCTTCGGTTTCGACGCCGATTTCCAGGTGGAAAGCTATCTGCGCCATCAGGGCCTGAGCTTCGTCGAGCGTTTCGACGCCAACAGCTATCTCTTCATCACCCGCGCCATGGACTATTATGACATTGCGGAGGATCATGGCGGCAGCCTCGCCAAGGCCTTCGCCACGTCCAGGGCGCGTTTCTGCATCGTCAGCTTCGATACCGACTGGCTCTATCCCACGGCGGAATCCCGCCTGATCGTTCACGCCCTCAACGCCAGCGGCGCGCGGGCGAGCTTCGTCGAACTCTCCAGCCCCTTCGGCCATGACGCCTTCCTGCTGGAATGTCCCGAACTCAACCGCGTGGTCGACGGCTTCCTCAAGGGCGGGCGTGGATGAGCCTGCGCCCCGATCTTGCCCTGATCGCCCGTACTGTTGCCCCCGGCGCCAGAGTCCTTGATGTCGGCTGCGGCGATGGCGCGCTGATGGCTGCCCTGCGCGACGCGAAACAGGTCGATGCCCGAGGGCTCGAAATCGACGCGCGCAATGTCGCCGCCGCCGTGGGCCGGGGCCTTTCCGTGGTGCAGGGCGACGCCGACACCGACCTTGTCTATTATCCCGAAGCGAGCTTCGATTACGCCATATTGAGCCAGACGCTTCAGACCACCCGCCGGCCCGACCGGGCGGTCGAGGAATTGCTGCGCATCGGCAAGCAGGCCTTCGTGTCTTTCCCCAATTTCGCCCATTGGCGCGGGCGGCTGTCGCTCTTCTGGGGCGGGCGCATGCCGGTGACGCGGCTGCTGCCCGACACCTGGTATGACACGCTCAACATCCACCATGTCACGGTCGACGATTTCCGCGCGCTGGTGAAGGATCGCGGCTGGACCATAGATGGCCAATGGTTTCTCAAGGGCGACAGGGAAACCACCCACGCCAACGCCAATCTGTTCGCGGAGCATGCGGTGTTTCTGCTACGGAAATGAAAGCGTCAGCGCTCTTTTGTAGCGCTGAACTTGACCTTGGGATGCCGTTCCTGCTGGTAACCGATGTCCCAGGCGCTCTTCGCCATGAAGACGAGGTTGCCGTCGCGATCCTTGGCCATATTGGCACCGTTGAACGACACCAGATCCCTGATCGCGGCATCCTCGCCCGAAATCCACCGCGCCGTGTCGAAGGGCGAAGCCTCCAGCCCGGCGGCGACCTTATACTCCGCCTCCAGCCGTGAAATCAGCACGTCGAGCTGCAACTGCCCGACCACGCCGACGATCCAGGCGCTGCCGATCTCCGGATAGAAGACCTGGATGACGCCCTCTTCGGACAGATCGTCCAGCGCCTTGCGCAACTGTTTCGTCTTGGTCGGATCCTTCAGCGCCACGCGGCGCAAGATTTCCGGCGCGAAGTTCGGAAGGCCGGTAAAGCGCACCCCCGCCTTCTCGCTCAGCGTATCCCCGACCCGCAACGTCCCATGGTTGGGAATGCCGATGATGTCGCCCGGAAAAGCTTCATCCGCAATCTCGCGGTCCTGCGCGAAGAAGAGGATTGGCGAATGCACCGCGATCGGCTTCCCGCTGCCGCTCGGGGTCAGCTTCATGCCGCGCTTGAACTTGCCCGAACAGAGCCGCATGAACGCGATCCGGTCGCGATGCTGCGGGTCCATATTGGCCTGCACCTTGAAGATGAAGCCGGTGACTTCGTTATTCTCCGGCTCGACCGGGGCGGGTTCGGCGGGCTGGGCGCGCGGCGGCGGCGCATGGGCGGAGAGCGCGTCGATCAGCTCGGCCACACCGAACAGCTTCAAGGCCGACCCGAAATAGACCGGCGTCAGATCGCCATGCCGATAGGCGGCCAGATCGAAATCGGCATAGCCGCCCACGGCCAGTTCCGCCTCCTCGCGCAGCCGCGCTAGGCCTTCGCCCGACAGATGTCCGGCCAGCGCGTCATCGTCGATCCCGGAGAAAAACGCCTCTTTCCCCTCAAACTCCTTGCTCGCGCCGGAAGGCTGGCGCAGGCGGTTCTTCGCGAAGTCGTAAATCCCCTCGAACTCGCCGCCCATGCCGATCGGCCAGCTCATCGGGCACACGTCCAGCGCCAGCGCGTCGGCCACCTCGTCCAGCAGCGCAAAGGCGTCGCGGCCCTCGCGGTCCACCTTGTTGACGAAGGTGATGATCGGCACGTTCCGCAACCGGCAGACCTCGAACAGCTTGCGGGTCTGCGGCTCGATGCCTTTGGCGGCGTCGATCACCATCACCGCCGAGTCCACCGCCGTCAGCGTGCGATAGGTGTCTTCGGAGAAATCCTCGTGCCCCGGCGTGTCGAGCAGGTTGAAGGTCACGATGGACCCGTCCGCATTGGCCCGCTCGAAGGTCATCACCGAGGATGTCACGGAAATCCCGCGCTGCTGTTCGATCTTCATCCAGTCCGACCGGGCGCGCCGGTTCGCCCCGCGCGCCTTGACCTCACCGGCCAGGTGAATGGCGCCGCCCTCCAGCAGCAGCTTTTCGGTCAGCGTGGTCTTGCCCGCGTCGGGGTGGGAGATGATGGCAAAGGTGCGGCGGGAAGGAATGCTCATGGGCGGCCCATATAGCGATTCGCCGGGGAATCGCCAGCGGCGCCTTACCGCAGCTTCGCGATGGAAAGCCCGTCCTGCTTGGCGCGGGCCTTCACGGATTCCTCGCTGCGGGTCAGGGCCTTGGCGATCGCCTTGAGCGCCATGCCCTTTTTCGCCAGCGTATGGAGCTTTTGCAGCTCATCCGCCGTCCAGGGTTGTTTATGACGCTCGAAGCGTTCGCCGGCCATCGGATCAATCCGCGAAGGGATCGCGCACGAGGATGGTGTCCTCGCGCTCGGGGCTGGTGGAGACGAGCGTGACCGGGCAGCCGATCAGTTCCTCGATCCGGCGGATATATTTGATCGCCTGCGCCGGAAGCTCAGCCCAGCTACGGGCGCCCGCGGTGGTGTCCTGCCAGCCTTCGATGGTCTCATAGACCGGCTCGGCCTTCGCCTGATCCTGCGCATGGGCGGGAAGATAGTCGAAGCTTTGTTCCCCGATCTTGTAGCCGACGCAGATCTTCAGCTCATCGAAACCGTCCAGCACGTCGAGCTTGGTAAGCGCGATGCCGGTGACGCCCGAAACCGCGACCGACTGGCGCACCAGCACGGCGTCGAACCAGCCGCAGCGGCGCTTGCGGCCAGTGACGGTCCCGAATTCATGGCCGCGTTCGCCCAGACGCTGGCCGGTTTCGTCCTCCAGCTCGGTCGGGAAGGGGCCGGAGCCGACGCGGGTGGTGTAGGCCTTGACGATGCCCAGCACGAAACCCGCGCCCGAGGGGCCAAGGCCAGTGCCGCTCGCCGCCGTGCCCGCGACCGTGTTGGACGAGGTGACGAAGGGATAGGTGCCATGGTCGATGTCGAGCAGCGTGCCCTGCGCGCCTTCGAACAGGATGCGCTTGCCCTGGGCCTTCGCCTTGTTGAGCGTCAGCCAGACCGGCTTGACGAAGGGCAGGATGAAGCTGGCGATGTCACGCAGTTCGGCCATCAGCGCATCGCGATCGATCGGCGCTTCGTTGAAACCGGCGCGCAGCGCGTCATGGTGCGCGGTCAGGCGGTCGAGCTGCGGGCCGAGATCGTCGAGATGGGCCAGATCGCAGACGCGGATGGCGCGGCGGCCGACCTTGTCCTCATAGGCCGGGCCGATGCCGCGGCGGGTGGTGCCGATCTTGCCCGCGCCCGACGCGTCCTCGCGCAGGCCGTCGAGGTCGCGGTGGAAGGGAAGGATCAGCGGGCAGGTTTCCGCGATCTGGAGATTTTCAGGCGTGATGGCGACGCCCTGCCCCCTGAGCTTGGCGACCTCATCGCGGAAGTGCCAGGGGTCCAGCACGACGCCATTGCCGATGACCGACAGCGTGCCGCGCACAATGCCCGACGGGAGCAGCGAGAGCTTGTAGACCTTTTCGCCGACGACCAGCGTGTGGCCGGCATTATGGCCGCCCTGGAAACGGGCGACGACATCGGCGCGTTCCGACAGCCAGTCGACGATCTTGCCCTTGCCTTCGTCACCCCATTGGGCGCCGATCACGGTAACATTTGCCATGGATACAGACCTCCGCCCGCCGCGCGGACCGGCCATGCCCTTCGACGGGACTCGGCATGCCGGTAGGATCGAATGGGCGCGTGCCGCCCTGTGCGGGGGCGCGTTAGCGGCGCATCCCCGGTCAAGTCAAGTCAGTAGGCGCGTGGACTGTCGCCTTCCAGCCAATGGGTGCAGCGCAGCGCTTCGCCATTTTCCTGTCCCGTCAGCGCGGCGACGGTCTGCCAGCCTTCTGCGCGCAGCTCGGCCGCGCGCGCCGCGTCATGATGCAGCGGCAGGAACAGGCGCTTGGGCGCGCCGCCGCCGAAGCCCGCGTCGATCAGGGGATCGGGATAGAGCGAGAAGCCCATGGCCGGTTCTTCCGAGCCATCGGCCCGGATGATCGCATAGCTGCCGCCCCGGCCGATCTCGCCGGTAAAGCCTTCCGCGAAGATTGAGAAGCCGAACCAGTTCTGATATTCGAAGCCATGACGCTCGGTCGGGTCGAGCGTCAACGTGATGTCCCAGCCGATCGGCTTGGCAATGGCGCGCAAGCCCGCGATGCGGCTGTCGATGGCGCCGCCCAGTTCGGCACTGAGCGCCTCCAGCCGGTCCATCGCCGCGTGAAAAGGGCCCGTGCCTTCGATCAGCGGCAGATAGGCGGCGGCGGCCGGGCTGATCGCGGTCAGCGCGCCTGCATCCTTGGCATCCAGTTCGGTACGCACCGCTTCGATTTCGTCACGGGCCAGCGGCAAGGGGCCAGCGGCCAAGGTGTCGATCAGGTCCGGCAGGGTGAAATCGATGGTGATGCCGATCACGCCCGCTGCTTGCAGCGCTTCGATGGCGACATTGACGATTTCCACGGCGGCAGTGACGCTGTCGCTGCCGATCAGTTCGGCGCCGACCTGGAAGCGCTCGCGCTCGGGACGAAGCTGATTCGCGCGCAGGCGGATGACCGGGCCGGCATAGGACAGGCGCAGGGGTCGCGGCGCGGAGGCAAGGCGGGTGGCGGCGATGCGGCCGACCTGCGCGGTCATGTCGGGGCGCAGCGCCAGGCTGCGCTGGGAAACCGGATCGATGGCGCGCACAAGATCCTGTGCCTTCATCGATTTCAGGCGGCCGACCAGCGTCTCCTCAAACTCCGCGATCGGCGGCATGACGCGCTCATAGCCATGGGCAGCGACGGTATCGAGCACGCGGCGCGCAAGACGCGCGGAAGCCTCTGCCTGCGGCGGCAGGCGGTCTGACAGTCCTTCGGGAAGGAGTCCAGGCGGGATCGTGGTCATGGGCTGGCCCTTTAGCGGATTATACGCACAAGGCCAGCCCGAACCATCTTCATGCCCGAACCAATTCAGGCGAAGCGCAGCAGCTTCACCGTCTTGACGCCCGCCAGCTTGCAGATGTCGGCAAGGACGGTTTCGGTCACGGCGCCATCGACCGACAGCAGCAGCACGGCTTCACCGCCCTGGTTGCGGCGGCCAAGGTGGAAGGTGCCGATGTTGACGTTCGCTTCGCCCAACGTCGAACCCAGGCGACCGATGAAGCCCGGCGCGTCCTGATTGACGATGTAGAGCATGTGACCGGCGAGGTCGGCTTCTACCTTTATGCCGAACAGCTCGACCAGACGCGGCTGCGAGTGGCCGAAGAGGGTGCCCGCGACCGATTTTTCGCCGGCTTCGGTCTTCACCGTGACGCGGACGAGGGTCTGATAATCGCCCTCGCGGTCATGGCGCACCTCGCGCACGTCGAGGCCGCGTTCCTTCGCCAGGAAGGGCGCGTTGACCATGTTCACCGTGTCCGAATAGACGCGCATCAGGCCCGCCAGCACCGCAGCGGTAATCGGCTTCTGGTTGAGTTCGGCGGCATGGCCCTCGACCTCGACCGAGACGCTCTGGATGCGGTCGCCCTCGAGCTGGCCGACCAGTGAACCCAGTTCCTCGGCCAGCGCCATATAGGGCTTGAGCTTCGGCGCTTCCTCGGCCGACAGCGACGGCACGTTCAGCGCATTGGTGATGCCGCCGTCGAGCAGATAGTCGCTGAGCTGCTCGGCCACCTGAAGCGCGACGTTGACCTGCGCTTCGTCGGTCGAGGCGCCCAGATGCGGGGTGCAGATGAAGCCCGGCGTACCGAACAGCGGCGATTCCTTTGCCGGCTCCTGCACGAACACGTCGAGCGCGGCGCCCGCGACATGGCCCGCATCCATCGCTTCCTTGAGCGCGGCTTCGTCGATCAGACCGCCACGGGCGCAGTTGACGATGCGCACGCCCTTCTTGGTCTTGGCGAGGTTTTCCCTGCTCAGGATGTTGCGGGTCTGGTCCGTCAATGGCGTGTGCAGCGTGATGAAGTCGGCGCGTCCCAGTAGCGTGTCGAGATCGGCCTTTTCCACGCCCATTTCGACGGCGCGTTCCGGGGTGAGGAACGGGTCGAAGGCGACGACCTTCATCTTGAGGCCCAGCGCTCGGCTGGCGACGATCGAGCCGATATTGCCGGCGCCGATCAGGCCCAGCGTCTTGCCGGTGACTTCCACGCCCATGAAGCCGTTCTTGGGCCACAGGCCCTGTTGCGTCTGGGCGTTGGCTTCGGGCAGCTGGCGGGCCAGAGCGAACATCAGCGCGATCGCATGTTCGGCGGTGGTGATAGAGTTGCCGAACGGGGTGTTCATGACGATCACGCCCTTGGACGAGGCGGCCGGGATGTCGACATTGTCGACGCCGATGCCGGCACGGCCGATGACCTTCAGGTTGGTCGCGTGGTCGAGAATGTCCTTGGTCACCTTGGTCGAGCTACGGATGGCGAGGCCGTCATAATCGCCAATGATCGCCTTCAGTTCTTCGGGGGTCTTGCCGGTGATTTCGTCGACTTCCACGCCACGTTCGCGGAAGATCGCGGCGGCGCGGGGGTCCATCTTGTCGGAAATAAGTACCTTGGGCATTTTGATGATTCCTGTGTTTCACCGTCACCACGGGCTTGACCCGGGGTCCCGCTTTTATTGCGGGCAGACGGAGGAAGAAGCGGGACCCCGGCTCAGGGCCGGGGTGACGTAAGCGGGTGAGTTCAGGAAGCCTTGGCCGTCGCATAGGCCCAGTCGAGCCACGGACCGAGCGCCTCGATATCGGCAGTCTCGACCGTCGCGCCGCACCAGATGCGCAGGCCCGCCGGGGCGTCGCGATAGCCCGCGACGTCATAGGCGGCGCCTTCCTTCTCCAGCAGACCCGCGAAGGTCTTGATGAAGGCTTCGTCCGCACCCTCGACGGTCAGGCAGACGCTGGTGGTGGAACGCGACGCTTCATCGGCGGCGAGATGGCCGAGCCAATCCCGCTCCTCGACGATCTTGTTCAGCGCCGCCGCATTGGCGTTGCTGCGCGCGATCAGGCCTGCGGAGCCACCCAGCGACTTGCCCCATTCCAGCGCGAAGATCGCGTCCTCGACCGCCAGCATGGACGGGGTGTTGATCGTCTCGCCCTTGAACACGCCTTCGGCCAGCTTGCCCTTCGCCATCAGGCGGAACACCTTGGGCAGCGGCCAGGCGGGTGTATAGTTTTCCAGGCGTTCGACGGCGCGGGGGCCGAGGATCAGCACGCCATGACCGCCCTCGCCGCCCAGCACCTTCTGCCAGGAGAAGGTGGCGACGTCGATCTTGGCCCAGTCGATGTCATAGGCGAACACCGCGCTGGTGGCATCAGCGAAGGTCAGGCCTTCGCGATCGGCGGGAATCCAGTCGGCGTTCGGCACGCGCACGCCCGAAGTGGTGCCATTCCAGGTGAACAGCACATCGTTCGAAAAATCGACCTGCGTCAGATCGGGAAGCTGGCCGTAATCGGCGCGAATGATCGTCGGATCGAGCTTGAGCTGCTTGGCGGCGTCCGTCACCCAGCCCTCACCGAAGCTTTCCCAAGCCAGCGTCGTCACCGGGCGGGCGCCCAGCATGGTCCACATCGCCATTTCAAAGGCGCCGGTGTCGGAACCAGGCACGATGCCGATGCGGTGGGTTTCAGGCAGGTTCAACAGCTCGCGCATCAGGTCGATGCAATAAGCGAGGCGGGTCTTGCCGATCTTGGCGCGGTGCGAGCGGCCCAGCGATTCGGCGCTCAGCTTGTCGGCGCTCCAGCCCGGAGGCTTGGCGCAGGGACCGGAAGAAAAATAGGGGCGTTCGGGTTTTTTTGCCGGCTTGGCGGCAGGCGCAATGGTGGCGTCTGCGGCGATCATATCAGTCATGTACGCTTCTCCTTGCAGAGAGCTCGCGCGGCGTTGGGACCGCGTGGCCCGCTGGCCGCCCTAAAGTCTCCGGCCGAAGAGTCAAGTTGAATGTCTGCGCGCGATGAATTGAGCGATCCGTTAACCCATGAGCCAGCCGGACGTGGTAAATGATCGCGTCATGATTGAGCGGGTTAGGGGGAAAGCGATCTTTCGCGGCCTGGGGTTGGCGGCTTTGGCGGCCGTCGGGCTGACGCTGGCAAGCTGCGGCGGTGACTTGGTGCCGCGCGGGCGTGTCGAGCGCCCGTCAAAGCCCGTGAAAACCGCTCGCCCGGTCGCTCCGCCACCGATGGAGTTGCGCCAGTGCATGGCGAAGCTCACCTCGCAATCGATCCTTTTCACGCCCCTGCCCGACCAGAATTTCGGCGGCGGATGCCAAGCGCTCGGCAGCGTCAGGCTGATCGATATCGGCGTGCCGGCGACCAATTTGGGGGCTATGACCTGTGGCCTCGCCGCCAATTTCGCGGCCTGGGCGCGGTTCGGCGTGCAACCCGCCGCGCGACTGATCCTGGGGGTGGAGGTCGAGCGGATCGAGACCTTCGGCACCTATAATTGCCGGCCGATCGCGGGAAGCGGGAAGCTTTCCGAACATGCGCACAGCAATGCGGTCGACGTGTCGGGCTTTCTGCTGAGCGATGGACGGCATATCACCATCCAGAATGACTGGAACGGCGACAAGCGCGTTCGCCAGTTTCTGGAGATCATCCATGCCAGCGCCTGCAAGCGGTTCCGCACGGTGCTGAGCCCAGATTACAATGCAGCCCATCACGACCATTTTCATTTCGACATGGGCGGCCGCGGCGGCTTTTGCCGTTGAGCGCAAACGGGAACGCGGCGGCTTTTGCCGCTGAGCGCAAACGGGAACGCGGCGGCTTTTGCCGATAAGCACCTTGGCTTTGTCGCCCTGGCCGCTTACCTTGACGGAAATGACCAGAAAAGAAATCGAAGAACGCAAATTCCGCCCCGCCCGTCAGGAAGCCGCCGACGCCCGCAAGGGGGTGGAAACACCGCAAACCAGCAGCACCGCCTATCGCCTGGCCTTTCAGGACACCGAATTTCTGTTGCGGGAGGATCTGCGGCCGGTGCGGTTCCAACTCGAATTGCTCAAGCCGCAATTGCTGATGGACGAAGCGGGGATCGAATCGACCTTCGTCTTTTATGGCTCGGCGCGGATTCCGGAGCCCGATCAGGTGCAGGCGCGGATCGATGCCGCCGCCACGCCGGAGCAGAAGCGCATCGCCGAAAATCTGGGCAGGAAGGCGCGCTATTATGATGAAGCGCGCAGGCTAGCGCGGATCGCGGCGCAATATCCGGTGAATGAGGTGGGAAGCCGCCATTTCGTCGTCTGCTCGGGTGGTGGCCCTTCGATAATGGAAGCGGCCAATCGCGGCGCGGCCGATGTCGGCCAGACCACCATCGGTATGAATATCGTGCTGCCGCATGAGCAGGCGCCCAACCGCTTCGTGACGCCGGAACTGAGCTTCCAGTTCCACTATTTCGCGCTGCGCAAGATGCACTTCCTGTTGCGGGCGCGGGCGTTGGCGGTGTTTCCGGGCGGGTTCGGCACGTTCGACGAAATGTTCGAACTGCTGACGCTGATCCAGACCGGCAAGATGAAGCCGATCCCGGTGCTGCTGTTCGGGCGGGAATTCTGGACGCGGGTGGTGGATTTCGAGGCGCTGGCGGAGGAAGGGGTGATCTCGCCGTCCGACCTCAACCTGCTGACCTGGGTGGAGACCGCGGAGGAAGCATGGGCGGCGGTGCAGACCTTCTATCAGGACAGCGAAGCGCATGGTCGCTGAATCTGATCCTCGCCCATCGGGGAGTGGCTTCAAGCAACCCTTGCTCTCCCTGCCGCACAGGACTAGGGCGCGGCCATGCGCGCCGATCTCGCCCATGTCGATACCTGGATCTTCGATCTGGACAATACGCTTTATCCGGCGAAGGCGGACCTGTTCGCGCTGATCGACGTGAAGATGGGCGAGTTCATCCAGGGCCTGCTCGGCTGCGATCCGGTCATCGCGAAACAGACGCAGAAGCGCTATTTCCTGGAGCATGGCACGACCCTTTCCGGCCTGATGCGCCATCACGGCATCGAGCCGCGCGAATTTCTAGACTATGTGCACGACATTTCGATGGACCGGCTGGAGGTCGATGAGGCGCTCAACGCCCATATCGCGGCGCTGCCGGGGCGGCGGCTGATCTTCACCAATGGCGACGGCGCCTATGCCACGCGGGTTCTGGACAAGCTCGGCCTGACCGGCGCGTTTGAATTGATCCACGACATCCACGCCTGCCAATATGTGCCTAAGCCTGATCCGTCGGGCTATGCGGAGCTGTGCCGGGTGCACAAGGTCGATGCTGCCCGCGCCGCCTTTTTCGAGGATATGGCGCGCAACCTGAAGCCCGCCAAGGCGATCGGCATGACCACCATCTGGGTCAATAACGGCTCGGAAGCGGGCGACCACGGCCACCATCCCGATTTCATCGATTTCGAAACCGACCATCTGACGCCGTTTCTGGCGAATATCTTTGGGGAACAGCCATGAGCAACGAACTGATCGCGACCATCGATGCCGCCTGGGAGGACCGGGCCAATGTGAACCTGTCGACGCAGGGGCCGGTGCGCCAGGCGGTCGACAAGACGCTGTCGATGCTGGACAGCGGCGAGGCGCGGGTGGCCGAGCCGACCGCGGAAGGCTGGCAGGTCAATCAGTGGCTGAAGAAGGCGGTGCTGCTCTCCTTCCGCCTCAACGACAATGCGATGATCGACAATGGTCCCGGCGCCGGTCATTGGTGGGACAAGGTGCCGAGCAAGTTTGCCGGCTGGGACGAGGCGGCTTTCCGCGCCGCCGGTTTCCGCGCCGTGCCGGGCAGTTTCGCCCGCGTGGGCGCGCACATCGCGAAGAACGTCGTGCTGATGCCGAGCTTCGTCAACATCGGCGCTTTCGTGGACGAAGGCACGATGGTCGACACCTGGGTGACGGTGGGAAGCTGCGCGCAGATCGGCAAGAACGTCCATCTGTCGGGCGGCGTCGGCATCGGCGGCGTGCTGGAGCCGCTCCAGGCCGATCCGGTGATCATTGAGGACGATTGCTTCATCGGCGCCCGTTCCGAGGTCGTGGAGGGCGTGCGCATCGGCAAGGGTTCGGTGCTGTCGATGGGGGTTTATATCAGCCAGTCGACGAAGATCATCGACCGCACCACCGGCGAAGTCTTCCTGGGCGAAGTACCGCCCTATTCGGTGGTCGTGCCCGGCTCGCTGCCCGGCAAGCCGCTGCCCGACGGCACGCCGGGGCCGAGCCTCTATTGCGCGGTGATCGTGAAGCGGGTTGATGCGCAGACGCGGTCGAAGACCGGAATCAACGAACTGCTGCGGGATTAAAGATACCCCGATACTGCCCCTCCTCTGCAGGGGAGGGGTATAGTGATGGCTAGGGCCAGGTGTAGCGTGGCGAAATTGGTGAGAGTGTTCTAGGGGTTGTGGGGATTCATTGGGAATTGATGACGCCAGCGGCGAGGTAGATCATGGCCTCGAAACTGCGATCGGTTTTACAGGCGCGCATGGCGATGCGCTTGAATTCCTTGAGTTTGCAGAAGAAGTTTTCGATGAGGTGGCGCCACTTGTACATTTCGGTGTCGAGCGGGATGGGTTTGGCGCGTCGCGGGTGCTGCGAGATGACGATTTTTGCGCCCCGCTCGTTGAGAGCGGCGACGATATCGTTGCTGTCGAAAGCCTTGTCAGCGAGCAGTGCGCCGAACTCGATGCCCTCGATTAGTGGAGCAACGCCAACCGTGTAGAAGCGGTGGCCGGGCATCAGGCGGAAGCGGACAAGGTTGCCCAGCGCATCGGTCAGGGCCAGGATCTTGGTCGTCATGCCCCCTTTGGAACGACCAATGGCCTGGCTCGAAGTCCCCCTTTTGCGCCTTGGCCGTGCCGGTGAACCTTGACGATGGTGGCATCGATCATGGCATATGCCATGTCCGGTTCATCCGATAGAGCACCGGTTTTGCGCTTAAAACGATGCGACGACAAAAACATAGAGCGTGCGACATGCGTCCGATTTAACGCAGCGCGCTCTAGCCAAACGGCCACCATGACCACTCCCTTTTGGCAGATGTGGTTAACGGGTCGCTGAGTCGGGTTCAAGCGACCTTTCAGCAGCCGTTAAACGTCCTGTCGATAACGATCCTTCACCTGCGCCGCTGCCTCTATGATCCCAAGCCCGGGCTTCTTATGTTGTAGAGCCTTCGCTTCCTTGTAGAGCGCGACATCCTTGGGAGCGACCGACCTGGCCTTCGACTTCGGATGAGACCGGGAGCACCGAAGCATATCTCCAACCTCGATGCAGGCGATCTCCGCCGCATCCGCGAACGAAATGTGCGGATACTCCAGCGTCATGCTGGCCAGTTGCCGTGCTTCGCACTCCATCGACCACAAGGCGCTGTGAACCGCGTGATGACGGACGGAGGCTCGGCATGCTGGCTGGTCGCCACTGTGACGAGGGCGTCCTCTTCGCTGCACTGGACGGTTCCCAGCCCTTAGGTGCCGAGCGCCAGCTTCTTTTCCTTGCCGTCTGTCCTGTATTTCAGCCGCCACAGTTTGCCGCCCGTCGGCTGGACAAGCAGGAACAGCCCTCCGGTATCGCCCAGCTTATATGGCTTTTCCTTGGGCTTCGCGTTTCTGACCGTCAGCGCCATGGGGGCCATTTCCGTCATTCGCGGGGGCCACCTCGATTTGGCCCCAAATATGGCCCCCAAATTCACCGGCTGCTCGCGAACATTCGCGAAAGATGGCGAAGAGAACCTATGCGGAATATGGCGGAAATCCGGGCTTTGTAAACCCGTCAGCGAACAATGACGAATGGAGATATGGTGCCCGGGGACGGAGTCGAACCGCCGACACTGCGATTTTCAGTCGCATGCTCTACCAACTGAGCTACCCGGGCACGGATCCCGGCGAGAAGCGCCGACCGTTTCGTGAGGCGTGCCTATAGGCATCAGTTCGGGGTGCTGTCTACCCCATCATCGTCACTTTTTTTCATCTCGTCCGAAGCGGGGGCGCCAGGGACGCGATAGCCCTCGCCCAGCCATTGCAGAAGGTCGCGGTCGCGACATGCTTTCCCGCAGAAAGGGCGGGTTTCGGAATGCGAGGGCTGGCCGCAGACAGGGCATGAGGAGGATTTACGCGACATGGCCAGCCGATATGGCGAGGGTCGCGTCCGCCTTCAAGCTTATCGCGCCGCCGCGGCGGCGGGCAAGCGTTTCGATCCAGCCGGTGGCCTTGTGCAGCCGGTCGATGATCGCGGGAGCGGCAATGATCGTCGCCACGCCGCCATTGCCGTGGCGTTCGGCACGGCGCAGCAGCGCCAGCGCCGCCGTCTCGACGGGATCGGCGCGGAGCAGTTCCATCAGGTTCATGCGCTCGCGGCGGCGGATGATCTGGACGAAACCGAAGCCGTTGACCGCCGTGCGCTCGAAGGGGAGGGGCAGATATTTGTCGATCTGCGCCGAAGCGACCGCCCGCTCGTCCTTGTTGTTCATCGTCGGCAGGTCGATGCCGATCGAGCCGGTCAGGCCCATGCGGCGGATCGCCTGCGCCGCCAGTTTCGCGCCCTTGGGGCCAAGCTTGGCGGGCGGAAGCGAGCCGTCGACGTCGATCAGGATCATCGCGGGCGTGGGGAAGATGCGCAGCGCCGCTTCCTCCGTGCCGATGTCGCCCGACATCGCCTCTTCCATCAGTTCGCTCCAGCCATGGGTTTCGAAGCGGTCTTCCTCATGCGCCGGGCAGGCAATGACCGGGATGCTGGTGGCGCGCAGGCGCTGGAGCAGGCTGGGGGCGGGGTGTGCCCTGGAGCCAGGCTGAGCGATGCGGGCCTTGGCGAGCTTGGCACGGCCTTCCTCCGGTATGGCTTCGCGCAGGATTTCGAGCAGGACGGTAGCGCCCTCCGCGATTTTCGGCGGGATGGGTTCGACCAGAACCTCCTCCCCGTAGATCAGGCGGGCGATGCCGCGCTTCTTGGGGATGACGGTGCGGATCAGCTTGCCCTGCATCACCGATCCGGGGCGGGCGGCGTCATTTTCGCGCTCGATCTGCGCTTCGACCAGCCGGCCCTTTTCGATCAGCGCGGCGCGGGCCTCGCCAATGCCTTCTTCATAGAGCCATTCGGCCATGTCGGTCAGTCCAGTGGATAGCCCGCTGCCTTGAGC
>Ga0255338_1000431_pt1 | contig 140540 bp, 124 predicted proteins | sample MeOH1_35cm_T4_19_FD_203715 | JGI IMG/M metagenome (GOLD analysis project Ga0255338, IMG submission 203715) | Sandy soil microbial communities from University of British Columbia, Vancouver, Canada - MeOH1_35cm_T4_195 | ecosystem: Engineered > Artificial ecosystem > Sand microcosm >... | reverse complement strand
CAAGAATCCCTGAACAAATTTGAGGTCCCGGCGGCCGAGCAGAAGGAGCTGTTCGATATGGTCGGCAAAACGAAGGCTGATATAGTCGTCAGGAAATAGGCGCAAGACTTACCACGCGGTGCACCGGATTAGCCAAAAGCGCGTACCTGTGACCACCGCGAACGTTCAGTGCCTGCTTTGTAGAAGATAGACCGTCTTCTTGGGGCGGAAGGGTAAGTTCGTCGCCAAGGAAAGCAGACATTCAGAGGATAACCCCCAAGGTCAGCAGTTTGCCTGATGGCTTACGTGGTAGTAGAAGCACCTCAAGGGCAGCAGTGGCCGATAAACGGGCTGCTGGCACTGAAGGAGCGCGGCATACCCACGCTAGAGATCAACCTCTTTTTGCTACGACGTGGCATATTGAGTTTAAAGTGATCTCTTTCCCTGCAGGAGCTCCTCAATCTGCTCTGCGGGAACCCCGGGGCTGAACAGAAACCCCTGCATCTCGTTGCATTTGAGTAGCCGCAGGAAATTCGCCTGCTCTTCGGTTTCGACCCCCTCCGCGACCACCCGCAGATTCAGGGAATGGGCAAGAGAAATGATGGTGGAAACGATGCTCAGATCGTCGGAGTTGCTGGTCATATTGATGATGAACGCCCGATCGATCTTCAAGACGTTGACAGGCAGTTTGGCGATATAGCTAAGCGAGGAGTAGCCGGTGCCGAAGTCATCGATCGCGACCTCAATGCCCAAATCCCGGATGGCGCGGAGCTTCTGGATATTGGCCTCGATGTCTTGCATGATCAGGCTCTCGGTAATTTCAAGTTCCAGTTCGACCGCCGCGTTTTCAGCGCCGGATATCACACGCTCTACCGTACTGACGAAATCTTTTTGCCTGAGCTGAATCGGCGAAACGTTAACGGCAATTCGCGGGGAGCGCAAACCTTTTGCCTGCCAAGCACGGGAATCCGCTACCGCTTTCGCCAATGCCCAACGGCCCGCCTCTAAAATCATTCCGGTTTCTTCGAGCAAGGGAATAAATTTTGCCGGCGGTACAAGACCTGTCTCGGGATCGTTCCAGCGCAGCAGGGCTTCAAGCCCGCAAATCTGCCCGCTTTTGAGGTCGACCTTGGGCTGGTAATGGAGCACCAGTTGCTCCTGCTCCAGTGCTCGGCGCAGCCTGTTTTCGAGCGACAGCTTCTCAGCGACCCGCGCATTGAACTCAGGGGCGTAGAACATATACTTGTCGCCGGAAGTCTTGGCTTTTTTTAGAGCCGCCTCGGCGTTGCGTAAGAGGGTCTCGGCATCATGGCCATCAGCGGGATAAGACGAGATCCCGGCCTTGGCTGAAACGCGCAGCTCCTGCTCGCCAATCAGGAATGGCTGATTCTGGATATCGGCAAAAATTTTCTCCAGGATGTGAGTGATGGACGCGCCCTCGTCGTCCTGAGTGGCGATGCCAAAATAGTCTGCTGAAAGACGAGCCAGGATGTTCGTCTCATTCAATGCCTTCTTTAGCCTCTCCGCGAACTGGCGCAATAGAAGGTCCCCAGCCTGGCGGCCGAGAGATTCATTGATGTTGCTGAACCGTTCGAGGTCGAGCATGATGACGGAAAACATCTTCTGATCGCGGTGAGCGGCAGCGATCCGCTGATCAACTCGGTCCAGGAATAACGCACGGTTCGGCAGTCCGGTAATGGCATCGAAATAAGCGAGATAATTGAGGCGCTCCTCTTTTTCGAGGTGATCTATAGCGAAAGAAATATCGCCAGCCATCTCGATCAGCAGCACCATTTCTTCATCGTCGAAAACATTCGCTTCCGGTGCATAGAGCACGAATACACCGATCGGTTGACTTTCCACAATGAGCGGGAGCACTGCCAGGGAGCGATACCCACGTCTCAATGCCTCGGGGCGCAAAGTCTTCATGCGCTCATCCGCGGCGATGTCGTTGCAGACCATGGGTACCGCTTGGGTGAGTGCACCTGCAGTCAACTCGCAATTGCCCGGAGCATCCTCCTTCGCGGTCAGATTGATCTGCGAGAGATAGCCATCTTCGAAGCCCGCCTTGGCGACCGGTATGACTTGTTGCGTGTTTGCGTCGCGCCTGCCGATCCAGACGAAAGTAAACTTTCCGTGTTCCACTGCGATGCGGCACGCCTCATCAAAGAGTCCCTGCTGTTCCTGGGCGCGCACGATGGTAGTGTTGATACCGCTGAGTACGCTATAGATGCGATTGAGCCGAACAATCCGTGCCTCGTGCATTTTGCGCCGGCTGATATCCCGCCCGATGGTTGAGAAATAGGTCAGTTCACCATTGTTTCCCTTATGCGCGATGATTACTTGGAGTATGGGTATCTCTTGACCTTCATGCCCGAGGAGGGCCGTTTCTCCGCTCCAGACCCCATGGCTGACGGCATAGGGGATGCCTTCTTCCAGCACCAGTTTTGCCGCCCATTCGGGATGCACGTCGTGAATTCGCATCCTGGACAAATCTTTGTTCTTTTCCCAGCCGAGCATGCTAAACCCCGCCTGGTTGGTATAGAGCAACCGGCCATCCGGCGTCGCGGTGCCCACCAGGTCAGGCGTAGCCTCAAGAATGGCGACGAGCCGCGCCTGCTCTTCCTGGATGTGCTTGCGTTCGGCAATCTCCTCGGTGAGCGTAGCGGTACGCTCCTCCACCAGTTGCTCCAGGTGTTCGTGCAACCGAGCGCGCTCCAGTGCGATACCCACTTGGTGCCCGACCCCATAGAACGTTTCCAACTCGTCGTCTCTGAACAGACCCTGATCCGCCGCTACCAGGTTCATGATTCCCAAGGTCTGGCCACCGACCCACAACGGTACGCTGGCGTGGTAGCGCAGTCCACATGCGTCGCCCTTGGCACTTTTCAGCCGCTCGCATTCCAGAATGTTGGTGACGCGATCCAGTTCTCCCGCGAGAAACCGGCGCTGGCAATTGCACAAGCCATCCATCGAACCTGCGGCCAGTAGCGCAGGCGGAAGGTTGCGCACCGACGCCGTTCGGAATGTATCGTTTTCCCAAAGGGAAATCCATCCCGCCCGCACCCCTGGCAACTCCAACACATGTTCGAGCGCCTTCTCGCATACCTCGCGCGCGCTCACCGCGCGATTCAGTCCCTCCGCAACGTGGTAGAGCCCAGTCAATGTACGGTTCGAGTCAGCCAGTTCGCGCTGCCGCGCTCCGAGCTCCTCGCTGATGTGAACTGCCTCTTCGTAGACCGAGATCAGCAGATCCACGATCTGCTGCCGCTCGGCTGTGATGAAATGCTTTTGTCCGCCGAGATAGATTTCCACCCCCATCTGCATCTTCTGGCTCTTGCGCAACTCATTGTTCATCAGCAAGTAGTCGACGCGGGCAAGCAGGTACTGCTCATCGTACGGCTTGCGGATGAAGTTGTCGGCACCGCACTCCAACCCCCTCATGATATCCCGGACGTCGGACAGCGAAGTGAGCAGGATCACCGGTACGTCCTTGAGCGCGTCGACACGCTTGATTTCCTCACACAGCATGAACCCATCCATCTCGGGCATCACGACATCGCTCACGATCAGCGCTGGCTTGCGCCGCCGGGCCGCCGCCAAGGCTTGCTTGCCGTCGAGTGCGCTCGTGACTGTGTAGCCATGCTCCTCGAGCAGGTATTGCAATTTTGCCGCTTGGGTCGGACTATCCTCGGCAATAAGGATTTCGACGGTGTTGTTCTGGCGCTGTTTGGATTTCATACCTTAACATCCCAAGAGCATCCCCATGGCGGAGGTTTGTACTTAACAAATGTGCCTTTTCCGAAAAAGAGAGTACCCAAAGTTTATTCAAACTGGGTTAAGACTAGCGGAGCGGCATCCGGCCCTCGACCTGGAAGGTAAACCGATTCAGCACTGTCTTCTAGTCGCGTAGCGGCATTTCCCGTGCCTCATGCCCGATAAAACTGCTTCTGCTGCGCAGCATACCTCGGGAACGAGCCCGGTGCTTGGTGATCTTGCGTAGGTTCATGCTCACCGACTCGATGGTGTTAGTGGTGTAGATGATGCGTGCCGGATATCCAGCGGGTAAGGCATTATCCAACTGCCTGCTGCGGCGGAGATCCAAATATTTGGATCTCCGGCTTACGAAGTTGGCTTCTCAGCCTCATTCGATTTCAAAAGTTGCTTCACATCATCGCCATGACATCTACATGTGGGACTAGCTGCCCCATCACAACACATCACCGTACCAGCACTGCAACCACAAACACCACCATGATGAGAACAGCATCCTCGTTGAGCCAATTGTTCAGACGTGACATTTTCAGCGTTAAGTCTTTCGCATTGATTCTCGTCTGCAAAGGCATTTAGGCTGAACAAAACACATAAGCACGAAAGCAGCAGTTTCATGATGTCTCCTCCTTATCGCCTGATCGAAGGCGAGGACGTTGTTTTGAGCGAGTCGAAGTAAGCACGGCCGACAATTTATGCGTATTGCATAACTCATTGATATTGTTAGTCTATAGTATTCCTATTTGGCTTACTTCTGCTAAGTTTATTAAAAATACGTTATTGTCGTGGCAGTTGCCGCGACGACTCTGGCTGCCACCAGACTGTGTGCCCTCAGGAAATGCTGCCAGTCGTAACTGCTGAACTGGCTGCCCTGGTCGGAATACACAATCACTTCCTGCTTGGGTTGGCGGCGCCATACCGCCATCAGCAGCGCGTTGATCGCCAGCTCGCTCTCCATCCTCGGCTACATTGACCAGCCGATCACCTATCGCGAGAACGGGTCCAGCACGACCGATGGCCGGCCATAACGCTGTCCAGGACGACGACGATAGCCGGTCTGGGAGCGCAGCTCCTCCGTGCGCATCAGTCGGTAGACACCGTGGTTGCCGCAGCGCTCGCCCAAGTCCCGCAGGTCGTCGGCGATCTTGCGGTAACCATAGACGCTACCGCTCTCCAGCCACGACTGCTTGATCAGTCCCAACAAGCGTTGATTCTCTTGCTGGCTCTGCACTTCGCGGCGCGCCGGTTCGGGCTGGCTATATTTCTTCACCCACTCGTACAGACTGTGTTGCGAGACTCCCAGCCGGTTGGAAACTTCAGCAACCGGGTAACGTCGCTCAGTGATATGTTTCACCGCTTCAGATCTTGAATTCTTCCGCGTAACGCTTGCTGCTCATAACACCTCCAAAATGACGCCTTAGTTTAAGGCTCTTGGGTGTCTAGTGTATTAGGCGCGATTCAGCTATCAGGATGCATCAGCCTAGTAGCAATGATCGTAGAAAGGTACAACAAGGCAAACAAAAAGACTGCCCGCTCATGATGCCAGTTGTCGCGACAATTCAAAAAAGGCTTTCAAGTAGTCGATATTGGCGTCTGTTTCACGAGCTCCAATAAAAATCTGCTTGGCGATCCCCTTTTGACCTAGCCGCACTGGGACAATCTCCATCTCGCTTGCATAACTCTCTACTAGCCAGCGGGGTAAAGCTGCTACACCGCGCCCGGAAGCAACCATCTGCAACATGATGTCAGTCGTCTCGATAGTTTTGTGGCGTTTTGGGCTGATGCCTGCCGGTTGGAGGAACTGGTTATAGATGTCCAGTCGATCTGTTTCCACTGGGTAGGTGATCAGAACCTCCCCACTCAGTTGTGCCGGTTCGATATATCTTTCCGTAGCCAGTGCATGTGAACGGCTAACCACCAATACCTGTTCATAATCAAACACCGGCTCGAAGTGAAGCCCCGGCTTATACAGGGGGTCTGGCGTCACCAATAAGTCGATTTCATAACCGAACAAGGCGCCGATTCCCCCAAACTGAAATTTCTGCTTCACATCCACGTCCACCCCCGGCCATTGCGCCAGGTAAGGGGAAACCATCTTGAGCAGCCACTGGTAACAGGGGTGGCACTCCATGCCGATACGCAGGGTTCCGCGTTCACCTTGAGCGTACTGGCGCAAGCGCTCTTCCGCCTGATCCAGTTGCGGCAACAGGCGGTTGGCGACCTCCAGCAGGTAGTGGCCTGCCTGCGTCAAGCGGAGGCTACGCCCTTCGCGCAACCAGATATCGGTACCGAGCGACTGCTCCAGTTTTTTCATCGTATGGCTCAAGGCCGACTGGGTTAGGCACAGCACGCCGGCGGCGGCGGTCAGGGAACCCTGTCGCTCAACCTCTCGAATGATAGCGAGATGAGTTCGTTCAAGCATGCCTGTCCATGAAAAAAATTAATTGATTGTTGAAATAATACCATTTTACTTCATGCATTGCCGTTCTTAAGATGCTGCCATCTCTCCTATCATCATTCAAGGTAAAGGCAAGCATGGTCACTACACATAATCTCGGTTTTCCACGTATCGGCACGAAGCGTGAGTTGAAGTTCGCCATGGAGTCTTACTGGAAAGGCCAGTCCTCACGTGACGAATTGAAGTCTCTCGGCACACAGCTGCGCCAGCGTCACTGGCAAAACCAGTCAGGTCTTAACCTCGTGCCGGTAGGCGATTTCTCCTTTTACGATCAAGTGCTGGATATGAGCTTCATGCTGGGCAACCTGCCCGAGCGCGTGCGTAACTTTCACGGCGATCCACTGGATAACTACTTCCGCGTGGCTCGTGGCCGCTCCGCTGCTGGAACAGAAGAACATGCAGGCTGTTGTGGTGGCGTTTCTGCAGGCGAGATGACCAAGTGGTTCGACACCAATTACCATTACATCGTCCCGGAATTCACCGCCGATACCGAGTTCAAACTGGACGCCTCTCGTCTGTTGCAGCAACTGGATGAGGCCAAGGCCCAAGGTATCAAGGCCAAGCCTGTTATCATCGGTCCAGTCACCTACTTGTGGTTGGGCAAGGCCAAGGACGAATCCGACAAGTTGGCTTTACTGGAACGCTTGCTGCCCGTCTATGCCGAGTTGTTGGAACAACTGGCCGCACAGGGCGTGGAGTGGGTGCAGATCGATGAGCCGATACTGGTCACCGATCTGGGCGCCAACTGGCAGCATGCGCTGAACCTGACGTACCATCACCTCAAGATCAGCCGCGTCAAGCTGCTGCTGGCCACCTATTTCGGCACTTTGCAGGAGAACCTGTATCTCGCCAGCCATCTGCCGGTTGCGGGCCTGCATCTTGATGCGATCAATGCGCGCGAGGAAGTCCTGCCACTCCTGAACCTGCTGCCCTCACATACCGTACTGTCGCTGGGGGTGATCAATGGCCGCAACATCTGGAAGACCGATCTTGGTGCCGTGCTGAATTGGCTAGAGCCACTCGCCGAGCGTCTGGGCGAACGGCTGTGGATTGCACCCTCATGTTCGTTGTTGCATGTGCCGGTAGACCTCGCCAGCGAACAGAAGCTGGATGCGGAGATCCAGTCCTGGCTCGCATTCGCGCTACAGAAGCTGGATGAGCTGAAGGTGCTGGCCAAGGCCCTTAACCAGGGACGCAATGCGGTGGCTGACGAACTGGCCGCCAATCAGGCCGCGATCACCGTACGCCACACTTCGCCGCGCGTGACCAACCCGGCGGTCAAGGCAGCCATCGCCAGCATCAACCCTGAGTTGGGCCAACGCAAGAATCCATATCCGGTGCGCGCAAAAAAGCAGGCCGCACTGCTGAACCTGCCAGCCTATCCGACCACGACCATCGGCTCATTCCCGCAGACTGCGGAAATTCGCCAGGCGCGCAGCCAGTTCAAGTCAGGCGAGCTGGATGAAACCGGCTACAAGGCCGCCATGCAGGCTGAAATCATGCGCAGCGTGCGCGAGCAGGAAGCGCTGGGACTGGATGTGCTGGTCCATGGTGAAGCCGAGCGCAACGATATGGTCGAATACTTCGGCGAACAACTGGATGGATATGCTTTCAGTCAGTTTGGCTGGGTACAGTCCTACGGCTCGCGTTGCGTCAAGCCGCCCATCCTGTTCGGCGACATCTGCCGGCCGAAGGCAATGACCGTCGAATGGATCAAATACGCCCAGTCGTTAACTGCCAAACCAATGAAGGGCATGTTGACCGGCCCGGTCACCATCCTGAACTGGTCTTTCGTGCGCGACGATCAGCCGCGTTCGGTGTCCTGTTACCAGCTGGCGCTGGCCATCCGCGAGGAAGTGCTAGACCTGGAGAAGGCCGGTGTGCGGGTCATCCAGATCGACGAGGCGGCGTTGCGCGAGGGCTTGCCCCTGTGCAAGTCGCAGTGGAAGCACTATCTGGACTGGGCAGTGGAGTCGTTCCGTATTACCGCCAACGGTGTACAGGACGAAACCCAGATCCACACCCACATGTGCTATTCGGAATTCAACGACATCATCGCGTCGATTGCCGACATGGATGCCGACGTTATCACTATCGAGACATCGCGTTCGGACATGGAGCTGCTTGACGCCTTCGACAACTTCAACTACCCGAACGAGATCGGTCCCGGCGTCTACGACATCCACTCGCCGAACATCCCGACGCAGGAGCTCATCGTGCAGTTGATGAAAAAGGCAGCTGAGCGTATTCCAGCCGAACGCCTGTGGGTGAATCCGGATTGTGGTCTAAAGACGCGCCAATGGGCGGAGGTCATTCCTGCTCTGACCAATATGGTGGCCGCGGCCAAGACCCTGCGCGCGCCGACCTGAAACCAACCATCTGCCGTGCGTGGTGCGTCACAGTCAGGCGTGCTGCGCACGGCCTTTTTCTATTTATAACTTCCCAAACCACGTTGGGTGCATCTGTCTGAAAGGGCAAACATGTTTGAACGCAAACGCTACACGGTCGACCATATCGACCCGGAAATATTTGCTGCCATCGCGCAGGAAAATCAGCGCCAGGAAGACCACATCGAGCTGATCGCCTCGGAGAACTACACTTCACCGGCCGTGATGGCCGTCCAAGGCTCCCAACTGACCAACAAATATGCCGAGGGCTATCCTGGCAAGCGTTACTACGGTGGCTGCGAATACGTCGATATCGTCGAACAGATCGCCATTGATCGCGTCAAACAACTGTTTGATGCCGAGGCCGCCAACGTACAGCCCAACTCCGGCTCGCAGGCCAACCAAGGGGTGTTCTTTGCCGTGCTCAAGCCGGGCGACACCATCATGGGCATGAATCTGGCCGAGGGCGGCCATCTGACCCACGGCATGGCGCTCAATATGAGCGGCAAGTGGTTCAACGTGGTGAGCTACGGCCTGAACGCCCAAGAAGATATCGACTACACCTCACTGGAGCAGAAGGCCCGCGAGAGCAAACCGAAACTGATCATCGCCGGCGCCTCGGCCTTCGCACTGCGCATCGATTTCGAGCGCATCGCCCGCGTTGCCAGGGAAGTCGGCGCATATTTCATGGTAGACATGGCTCACTATGCCGGCCTCATTGCCGCGGGCGTCTATCCCAATCCGGTGCCGCATGCCGACTTCGTTACCACAACCACCCACAAGAGCCTGCGCGGTCCGCGGGGCGGCGTGATTCTGATGAGGGCGGAGCACGAGAAGACGATCAATTCAGCTATTTTCCCCGGCATCCAGGGCGGCCCGCTGATGCACGTGATTGCCGGCAAGGCCGTGGCGTTCAAGGAAGCCCTCACGCCTGAATTCAAGACCTATCAGCAGCAAGTAGTCAAGAATTCTGCCGTGCTCGCCGAGACGCTGATGGCGCGTGGTCTGCGCATTGTGTCCGGTCGCACGGAAAGCCACCTCATGCTGGTCGACCTGCGTAGCAAGAAGATCACCGGCAAGGAAGCCGAAAAAATCCTCGGTGAGGCACATCTCACCGTCAACAAAAATGCGATCCCGAATGACCCGGAGAAGCCGTTCGTGACGTCCGGCATCCGCTTGGGATCGCCAGCCATGACGACACGGGGCTTCAAGGAAGAAGAAGCGCGCCTGGTGGGCAACTTGATTGCTGAGGTGCTGGACAATCCATATGACGCTGAGAATATTGCCCGGGTACGTGATGAGGTGGCAGCATTGGTGAAACGCTTCCCTGTCTATGGTTGATGTGGGGGTTTAGGAGCGTGTTTGCCATAGTATGGCAACATACTTGGAATCAATACGGCAAACATGACAGAGCACATCCTGTTTCTGACGGGAAAACTGGCCGAGAAACAATTAAGGCAGATTCTTGCCAACATGGAGCCGGAATTCAGTTACACCGTGCTGGAGATGGGCATCAAGGTGGCGGCGCTGATGAATGCGGAAATGATCGGCCGCCGTCTAAAGGATACCCACGGCGCCACCCGCATCATCATTCCGGGGCGCTGCCCGGGTGACCTGACAGCGCTGTCCGCACAACTGGGGGTGCCGGTAGAACGAGGGCCAGAAGAAGTGAAGGATTTACCGCTCTATTTTGGCAAGAAAATCAAGCAGTCTGATCTAAGTCAATACAAAACCAAGATTTTCGCAGAAGTGGTCGAGGCCCCTTTCCTGAGTGTTGCAGAAATATTGGAAAGAGCCGAATACTACCGCTGCAACGGCGCAGATGTGATCGACATCGGATGCCAGCCGGGCGTCCCCTTTCCGCACTTGGCCGAGTCCATCCAGGCCTTAAAGCAAGCGGGGTATACCGTCAGCCTAGACTCTCTGGAATCCAGCGACCTGATTGCCGGCGGAAAGGCCGGGGCCGACTTCCTGCTCAGCCTAAACAGCAAGAGCCTGTGGGTCGCCGACGAAGTCGCCTCGACGCCGATTATTATCCCGGATGTACATGGCGATCTGGAGTCGATCGATGAGAGCATCCGGCAATTGCAGGCCAAAAACCGGGCTTTTATCGTGGATCCCATACTGGATCCGATTCACTTCGGTTTCAGCGAGTCTCTGGCACGCTTCCATGCCTTCAGGGAACGTTATCCGGATGTCGAGATGATGATGGGCGTCGGCAACCTGACCGAGCTGACGCACGCCGATACTTCGGGGATCAACGCGTTGCTTCTGGGCATCTGTTCCGAGTTGAACATCAATCATATTCTGGCGACCGAAGTCAGCCAACACGCCCGCCGGGCCATCAGCGAGGCGGACCGGGCGCGCCGCATCATGTATGCCGCCCATCAGCATAACGGCTTGCCCAAGCACATTGCCGACGACCTGCTCACCGTCCACGACATCAATCCCTTCCCATACAGCCGGCAGGAAATCGAAGCGCTGGCCGCCGAAATCAAGGACCCGAGTTACCGGATTCAAATCAGTCGCGACGGTCTGCATGTGTTCAACCGGGATGGCATGCATACCGCGCAGGATCCTTTCGAGTTCTACCCCCATTTGCAGGTGGAGTCTGATGGCGGGCACGCCTTTTATCTGGGCGTAGAGTTGGCGCGAGCCGAAATTGCCTGGCAACTCGGCAAGCGTTATGCCCAGGACCAACGCCTGAACTGGGGCTGCGCCGTACAAGCGGGGGAGACAAACGTCGATTTGCACGACTTCAAACCCGCAGGAACCACCCAGAAAAAGCCTGATACGTCTGAATGAGCTACGGGCGAGAATGACATGAAAGCACCGTATGTTGTGTTTTCATGTTGACACTGACGCATTTTATTGTGTTTAATGGGAGCCACTACGGTTCCCGTTCTTCTTTCCGAAGGCCGGGATAATAGGGAATCCGGTGACAGGTGCAATGCCTGAAAGCCGGAGCTGCCCCCGCAACTGTATCCGGCGAGTGTGTCGCCAATTCAAAGCCACTGGTGAAAGTACCGGGAAGGCCGACGACGCACAACGACCCGGAAGCCAGGAGACCTGCCGTGGAATTTTTCTACAACGTTTGAGGCGGGGTGTCCTCGGCAGACAGGAAGCTACGCTTTAGCGCGCTTTCCTCCATGCAAGTCCTTGTGGCATGCGATTTGTCCCTGAATTTGGGATGCATTGCGCCTGAAAAGTGACTCCCCGCCCGACTTACAGGGAGTCATCGTATGGACGATATTGCGGTCGGCATCAGCCAAACCACCACCCAAGCATCCCCTTCATTTCAGGTCATCCGTCGCAACGGCGCAGTGGTGACATTCAACGCAGAGAAAATCTCCATTGCCATGAGCAAGGCATTCCTTGCCGTGCAGGACGAAGGCGCATCGCTATCCAGTGCTGCCCGCGAGCAGGTCAAGCGCCTGACCGATATGGTGATCCATGCCCTGGCGCGTCGCCTGCCTGTCGGCGGTACGGTACACATCGAGGATATTCAGGATCAGGTGGAACTGGCATTGATGCGCTCCGGTGAACACGATGTGGCGCGCGCTTATGTGCTTTATCGCGAAAAGCGCGCTACGGAGCGTGTAGCTGATTCAGCTGGGCAAGCGAGCAATACGCCACAGTTGCATATCAATATTGATGGCAAACAGCAGCTACTGGATATGACTGCACTGGCAGCGATGGTAACCGAGGCGTCCCTGGGCCTCGGTGATGTAGTCAGCCCTCAGATCATTGTTGAGCAAGCTGTTCGTGATTGCTACGACGGCATTTCGTTTAGTGAGGTGCGCCGCGCACTAGTATTGTCTTCCCGCAGTCTGATTGAGCGCGAGCCCGCTTACAACTACGTTACCGCACGCCTGTTACTAGACACCATACGCGCAGAAGTGCTGGGCGAGAACGTCAACCATGCCGCCATGCAAACACGCTATGCCGAGTATTTCCCGCAATATATCAAGCTGGGCGTTGAGGCAGAACTGCTGGATAAACGCCTGGCGCAGTTCGATCTGGACAAGCTAGGTAAGGCATTCGTTGCCGACCGTGATTTCCAGTTTGGCTATCTCGGCCTGCAAACTCTGTATGACCGCTACTTTTTGCATATTGAAGAACGCCGCATCGAGCTGCCACAGATATTCTTCATGCGCGTGGCCATGGGCCTGGCGATCAACGAGATAGATCGCGAAGAGCGTGCCATCGAGTTCTACAACGTGCTGTCGACCTTTGATTTCATGAGCTCAACACCCACGCTATTCAATAGTGGCACATTGCACTCGCAGCTTTCCTCTTGCTACCTCACCACGGTGAGCGACGATCTCGATGGCATTTACCAGTCCATCAAGGAAAATGCACTGCTACAGAAATACGCAGGTGGCTTAGGCAACGACTGGACACCGGTACGTGCGTTGGGCTCACGCATCAAAGGCACCAACGGCAAGAGTCAGGGCGTGATTCCATTCCTCAAGGTAGTCAATGACACAGCAGTGGCAGTAAACCAGGGCGGCAAGCGCAAAGGCGCGGTATGTGGCTACCTGGAAACTTGGCATCTGGATATCGAAGAATTCCTCGACCTGCGCAAAAACACCGGCGATGACCGCCGCCGCACGCATGACATGAATACCGCGCACTGGATACCCGACCTGTTTATGCGCCGCGCCAGTGAGAATGGCGAATGGACACTGTTTTCCCCTTCTGATGTTCCTGATCTGCATGATAAATACGGCCAGGCATTTGAAGCCGCCTATGTGGAATATGAACGTCAGGCAGACCGTGGCGAGATCAAGCTGTTCAAACGCGTTTCTGCCGTCCAGATGTGGCGCAAAATGCTGTCCATGCTGTTCGAGACCGGGCACCCATGGATCACCTTCAAGGATCCATGCAATATCCGCTCGCCACAACAGCACGTGGGCGTAGTGCATAGTTCCAATTTGTGTACCGAGATCACGCTCAATACCTCAGCCACCGAGATCGCCGTATGCAACTTGGGCTCCGTCAACCTGATGGCGCATTTAAAGGAAGTTAACGGCAAGCTGGTACTGGATAAATCCAAGCTCGAAGCGACCATCAATATCGCCATGCGCATGCTGGATAACGTGGTCGATATCAACTTCTATGCCGTTGGTCATGCCCGCAACTCCAACTACCGCCATCGCCCAGTCGGGCTGGGGATCATGGGCTTCCAGGATGCACTGCATGCCATGCGCATCCCTTATGCTTCACAAGAGGCAGTAGAGTTCGCCGACCAGGCCATGGAAGCAGTCTGCTTCTGCGCATATTGGGCCTCCACCAACCTAGCCGAAGAGCGTGGCGCGTATTCCAGCTTCAAGGGCAGTCTGTGGGATCAGGGCATTTTGCCGCTGGATACGCTGGCATTACTGAAGCAAGAACGCGGTGGTTACGTAGATGTGAATCTCGATAGCAAACTGGATTGGGATAGCCTGCGAGCCCGCATCAAAACCGTTGGCATGCGCAACTCCAATTGCGTCGCCATTGCGCCTACCGCCACTATTTCCAATATTGTCGGTGTTGCCGCCAGCATCGAGCCGGAATACCAGAACCTGTATGTGAAATCCAACCTGTCGGGCGAGTTCACGGTAGTCAACGAGGCCCTGGTGAATGAATTAAAAGCGCTTGGCCTGTGGGACGAAGTCATGATAGCCGACATCAAATATTACGATGGCTCGGTGAAATCGATCGAACGCATTCCCGCCGGGATCAAGGCGCTGTATGCCACTGCGTTTGAAGTTGATCCCACCTGGCTGGTAGAGGCCGCAGCACGCCGCCAGAAATGGATAGACCAAGCGCAATCGCTCAACCTGTATTTCGCAGTGCCTTCCGGGAAAAAACTTAACGATACCTATATGCTGGCTTGGCAGCGCGGGCTCAAAACCACGTATTACCTGCGTTCGCTGGGCGCGACTGCTGCCGAGAAGTCGACCGGCACAGGTGGCGAACTTAACTCGGTTTCATCAGTAATGCCGGAAGAGCCACAGCCTAAACAGTGCGCAATTGATGACCCTGGCTGCGAATCCTGCCAATAATAAAATTAAGTTAAAAAGGAAAATATAATGCTTTCATTTGAAGACGAAGTATTTGTAGAAGAACCAGCGGCGCAACCAGTTGCGCTTGCAGCCAAGCCAGCTATACCTGTAGCTGCCAACCAGCCCTCTGTCTCCGGCCGCGTCAATGCCAGCGACAAGCGCGTCATCAACGGCCAGACCGATGTGAATCAACTGGTACCGTTCAAGTATCACTGGGCGTGGGACAAGTATCTGGCCGGTTGCGCCAATCATTGGATGCCGCAGGAAGTTTCCATGAGCCGCGATATTGCGCAGTGGAAAGACAGCACAGCGCTGACAGAAGATGAACGCCTGATCGTCAAGCGTAATCTGGGATTTTTCACCACAGCGGACTCACTCGCCGCCAACAACATTGTGCTAGGCACCTATCGCCACATTACTGCGCCGGAATGCCGCCAGTATTTGTTGCGCCAGGGCTTTGAAGAGGCGATCCACACCCATGCCTATCAGTACATTGTAGAAAGCCTTAGCCTGGATGAAAGCGAGATATTCAACGCCTATCAGGAAGTTGCCAGCATCAAGGACAAAGACGATTTCCTGATCCCGTTCATCAACACGCTCACAGACCCAGATTTCAAGACCGGCACCATGCAAACCGACCAGCAATTATTGCGATCGCTCATCGTATTTGCCTGCATCATGGAAGGCCTGTTTTTCTATGTCGGTTTTGTGCAGATTCTTGCATTAGGCCGCCAGAACAAGATGCAGGGCGCCGCTGAGCAATATCAGTACATCCTGCGCGATGAGTCATTGCACTGCAATTTCGGCGTAGATCTTATCAACACCATCAAGCTGGAAAACCCGCACCTGTGGACAGTCGAGTTCCGTGAAGAAATCAAAAACCTGATGCAACAAGGCGTCGAGCTGGAGTATCGCTATGCCGAAGCCACCATGCCACGCGGCGTGCTCGGGCTCAACGCGCACATGTTCAAGGAATACCTGCGCTTCATCGCCAACCGCCGGTGCCAGCAGATTGGGCTGGATGTCTTGTATCAGGGTGCCACCAACCCATTCCCATGGATGAGCGAGATGATCGACCTCAAAAAGGAAAAGAACTTCTTCGAGACCCGGGTGACGGAATACCAGACAGGAGGAGCATTAAGCTGGGACTGACGATCCAAACATTAATGTCCGCAAAGTCTGCAAATCAGACGTCCGCAGTTCAATATCGAAGGGTCGCTTATGGCCAAACGGAGACTTCACGTTATAGCAAATCAACACGAACGTGTATTTCTATGTTCGTCGACCTCTAATCATAATCAACCGGAAGCACGAAGTTTAATGCACGAAACGATGGAATCCTTCATTTGGGAGAGCGACCAAGGCTGATCCTCTCCCACGCATTAAATCGTTATCGACGGCGCTGGGCTGGGCAAAGCCAGCTCGAACTGGCTCTCCTCCATTTATAAGCTGGAATCTCATGACGGCGGAATGAAAAAGCCCTCAGTGAGAATACCATATCCAGCACCACACCCTAGAGACCGAACCAGCCATGGACGAGACGCAGCTAGGGCAGGAAGCGTGCAAGGCTGACCTGCTGAGATACTGCCGAATTTCCGAATTCGACACTCATTGATTCAACCTCAAGGTTCCAACATTGTCGTGGGCTATGCCAAACCGTCATCGCGATATGGTGGGAGCCTCTATGTACTCCTAGAATCTCAACGTTACTGTCACTTCTGCCGTTCGCGGCGCGCCAGGGGCGTTGAGGTTATTGCTGGTGCCGTGACCTGAAATGAAGTACTCCTTGTCGGTAATGTTCTTCAGATTAAGCGCCACGTCGTACCGCTTGCTCTGATACATCGCCATCGCATCTGCGGTCACATACCTGTCGAGCGTGACAAGATTGTCAGATGATGTGTAGCGGTCACCCACATAATTGAGTCCACCGCCTACACTGAACCCACCTCCCAAATTGTGCATCAGCCACACATTGGCACTGTTCTGAGGAGTTAATGCCGCCCGGTTGCCCTCCAGGTCGACACCATTTTGACGCGCGACGGACTCGGTAATTCTGGCATCGAGGTGAGCATATCCTGCAGAAATTTGCCAATTCGGCACAATTTCACCTGCCATCGTTAACTCAACACCGCGGGTACGTTGGGTTCCGACAGCAACCAGCGTATTCGTAACTGGATTGACGCCCTTGATGTTTTCACGCTCCAAGTGAAACACAGCAGCCGTAGTTGACAGTCGCCCGCCGAAGAAATCCATTTTGGTGCCGACCTCAATGTTAGCTGTTTCTTCCGGCGCCATTTCGCTCTGTGTCTGAGAGAAACTCAGCGTCTCTCCAGACGGTTGGAACGAACGACTGTAGGATACGTAATAGGATTGCCAATCATTGGGCTGGAATACCAATCCTGCGCGCGGGCTCCATTCGCTGTCGGTACGCTCCGGATCGATGGTAGACCGCCGGTCTTCCACGCTCTGCTCGAACTTGTCATGCCGAGTGCCAAGCAACGCTTTCCAGTGCTCTGACAGCGTGACCATATCCTGCACATAACCGCTGGTTACTTCCAGGGTCGTGAGATTGTTCAGATTGGGATTCGCGTTTCTGGTCCCGAATTGCGACAGGCTGGGCAGAACGGGATTGAACAAGGAAACGGTCCTAGTCCCCACACTCCACCCCCAACGCTTCATGTCCTTGTATTGACGACCGACTTCCACCCCGTAAAGCAGCTGATGCTGCATACCTGCCAGCTCCAATTTATGGAGCAGTTCCAGTTGATTGAACCAGCCGTCGTCCTGACGAGACACTTGGTTATGAGTCAAAGCCGCTGTTTTGGCCGCTTCATTTACACTCTGTACCAGCGTGTTGTTGCGGTCCATTTCATAGTTGTATGTACCAAAAACATTACGCAGCGTCAGGCTATCATTGAACTTGTGCTCCAATGTCGCTTGGCCGGATAAGACGTCGGAATCCGTATAGTCATCATCCTTCGCATTTCTTGAGCCGTAATACGAATCGATATCCACATTAACTGGCTTGCCCTGGTATGCCGGGATGCCAAAGTCGGTAATGCGGCGATCATGCAGCTTCTCCACCTGCAGTAACAGCTTGGTATCTTCGCCCAGTTGTAACGCCAGCGAAGGCGCAAAATTCTCACGCTCAAGGAACCCCTGATCGCGGAAGCTGCCGGAATCTTCAACTGCCCCGGTAATACGGAAAGCTGCAGCGTTGCCCAACCTGTCGCCAAAATCGATTGCGGCGCGCTTCTGCTCATAAGCGCCAGCGGTAAGCATTACCTCGCGAACCTTCTCGCCCGGCTTCTTGGTGATGCGATTGATAATGCCACCCGAGGAACCACGGCCATACAGTACGGAAGCCGGTCCTTTCAAGACTTCCACCCGCTCGATATTGGAGAGATCACGGTAGTAAAGCGCATCGTCGCGAATGCCATCGACAAACAGGTCGCCAATCGCATCGAAGCCGCGAATCACAAACTGATCCCGCTGCCCGTCACCCAAGTTGAAGGAAACACCAGGGACATTTTTGAGCACATCCTGCAGCGAGTGCGCCGCTTGATCCTTGATTAGTTCGGCAGGTACAACATCGATGCTTTGAGGGATGTCTCGCAACGGAGCTTCGATCTTGGCGGCGGTGGTATTAATCAAGGGCTGATAACCGGTATCGACTTCCTGAGTCTCCTGGACAGACACTTCCGGCAATGTGGCTTCAACGCCAGCATTTGTAGAAGACTGCGTTTCGGCAGAATAGACAGGCCAGGACGATAAGGCTAGCAGCAGCGCAGCGACATGCGGCCGCAAATTGGATTTATGATTCATGCAAACTCCCAGATATTGGTTTTATTGGCTAGCTTGCACGAGGCTGGCTGGCTAATTCGAATTGGATTACGGCGAACACCGTAAATATTTGCTAATGATAATCATTATTATTAAAGAATGCAAAAAACTGGTATAAGACACAAGAAGGATTGATCAAGATTTGAATACGGAAAGATGCGCCGCCAGCGCCCGAAAACTTACACCGCGATCATCACCAAGGAGGAAGGCCGGAGTGCTCCGGCTTTGCCATTCCGCCATCTGACCTGACGAGCGCGGCACGGCACAAAAAGCAACGCCTTTTTCGGCACAAACCCGAGCGATCCATTGCACGGCTTCGCACACTTGCGGGTGCTGCATTTGTCCTGGCAGCCCGAACGATTGCGACAGATCCACCGCCCCTTCCAGCACGAGATCGATGCCAGGCACCGACAGAATAGATTCCAGCTGCTCCACGCCTTCCCGGTCTTCGATCATTACGACCACCATGATCTCCCGATTGGCACGCTCGAAATATTCCGGCAGGGCCAATCGGCCAAAACCGGTGGTGCGTCCGCCGCTGATGCCGCGATTGCCCAGCGGGTGGTAGCGACTCGCAGAGACGATCTGCTCGGCCTCGGCCTGGCTGCGCACATGCGGCACCACGATGCCTTGCGCGCCGGCATCGAGCGCGCGCAGGATCGCATCGGACTGGCAGTCGGAAACGCGCACCAGCGGGGTGAGGCCGGCATATTCTGCGGCGCGGATCATGTTTTCGAGCGTTTCCGGATTTACGCCGACATGTTCCTGGTCGAGGATCACGAAGTCGTAGCCGGCGTAGCCGATCATCTCCACCATGAGTGGCAGCGGCAGCGAGCACAGCAGGCCGTAGCTCGCTTCGCCATCTGCGATGCGCTGTTTAAGCCGGTTCTGCTGCAGCATATTCATGTTCCTCCACGGGCAAATACCATTGCGCCGGGTGCGGATGGCGCAGGAAATCGTGATGCGAAATATGCCAGGCGTAGGCGCCGGCATAAGGGAATACCAGCACGTCGTTGCAACGCACGCGGACGACAGGTGCGTCATAGGCCAGCATATCCTTGGGCGTGCAAAGTTGACCGACGACATGTACCGGCCCGCTCGCCTCAGGCCTGTTCCACGCATAGGGCCAATGCCCGACCGGCAGCACGTGAAAAGGATGGCTATGTCCCTGCGCATATGGCGTGCGGAAATGATTCGTGCCGCCGCGAGCGATGACGTAGGTCTTGCCGAAGCTGGGCTTGATGTCGATGACCTGCATCGCGTAATAGCCGCAGGCCGCCGTCATATAGCGCCCTAGTTCAAAACGTACGACAGTTTCCGGAAAACCGGCCCCCTGCCGTAGCTGCGCGAGCCCTGCGCTGAACCGATCCCAGTCGAACTGGCGCGCGGGGTCGCGGTAGGAAATACCGATGCCGCCGCCGACATTGACCTGCGCGATGTCCAGGCCATATTCATCGCGCCACTTGGCCGCCTGCTTCAACAGCGCCGCAAGCAGCTGCAGATGCGCGTCGGCATTTAACTGGTGCGACATGAGGTGGAAATGGAAGCCGCGTACGCGGATGCGCGGAAGCTGCCTTAGCCATTCCATATATTGCGGCAACTGGTCAGCCGGGATGCCAAATGGGGTCGGCTTGCCGCCCATCATGAGCGTGGTTTCGGCGAGCCCTTCAACCGGCAAGTTGATGCGTAGCAGCACGTCCGCGTATTGGTCGAGCATTGTGGCCAGAAACTCTAGCCGTTGCAGCTCGTGCAGGCTTTCGACGTGCACCACGTCAACCTGCTGTGTCAGCGCCGCCATCAATTCCTCATCCGTCTTGCCCGGCCCGCTGAAGGCGAGCGGGATACGCGGAAAATCCTGCCGCACCCATTCCAGCTCGCCGCCGGATGAAATCTCGAAACCGTCTACCAGCGGCGCCAGCGTCTGCAAGATGGGCAGTTCGGAGTTGGCCTTGATCGCGTAGAACAGCTCGAAACCGGCCGGCAACGATGCTTTCAGGCGTTTCGCATGCCGACGCAGCGCTTCCAGATCGTAGAGATAGGCGCACAGCGGCCCTTCCGCTTCCTCCAGCTTTGCTTGCAAGGCGGCATGCACTTCCTTCAACCTCAATTCCATGCCGCCGCCTCCATGCAGGACGCTAGCGGATTGGCAACCGGCACATAAGTGGTCGCGCGGTCGGCGCGCTTGAAGAAACGGTTCATGAGGTTGGTCTTGCCCGCGAAGGGCTTGCCGTCCAGGAGCGCAGTGATGCGCTCGCGCGAAGCCGCCTCACCATGGCGTTGCTGATACTGCTCCAGCTGCTCGCGCACGATGCGCCACAGCCGCTGCTGCAAGGCGGGATCGCCTGCGCCGAGCTGGGCGATGGCTTCGCACAGATGATTCACGAACAGGCAATACACCACGCGATTCCAGCCTAAATCGGCGTCGTACCACAGTGCTTCGCGCGCACGCTGGCTCACCTGCGGCAGCATGTCGACGCTGTAGCGTTCGCGCACCAGCTTTACGCCCTCGAAATCACGCAGGTAGAGTTGCTGCGGACCGTTCTTGTCCACGGCCACCACCACGTTCTGCAAGTGCGGTTCGAACACCACGCCATGCACGAAGTAGCAATACAGCACCGGCATGATGAGGTGCTCGGCATAGGCGGCGAACCAGGTTTCGGCCGCGTCATGCCATGGTCCTTGTTGTTGCAGCAACTCGCGCAAGCGCGCCTCGCCGTGACGATGATTGCCAAACAGGGCACCGGCGAGCAGCGGAGTCGCCCCAGCACGCAGGCTTCCGTCGAAAGCGCGGCGCAGGATCATGCCGAAGCCTTCGGTGATTTCCTTGTCGCGCTGCGCATCGCCGAGACGTAGGTCGACCGACTGGAACGCCGGCTCCTCCATTACTTCGAGACCGGGGAAATGCGCCTGCAGATCGGGCAGCAGCTCCCGCATGAGGCGCGTGACCTGCAGCGCGCCCTCCAGTTCGTACACCGCGTTCTTGCGCACACAATTGGTAATGCGGATGTTGAGCGAGCACTTGTAGAAATACGGGTTGTCGGGATGGAACAGCGTGCGGATCGATGAGGTCGGCAGATAGGTCGCACCCTGCATGCCGAGGTCGCGCAGTTGCCCCTGACGTAATGCGGCCTGCACGTCGGTATGTGCTAGCAGCGTATGTGCCTGCCACGGATGGGTAGGGATCAGCGCATATTCGGTTGCATCGCACAGTCCTTGCGGCGCCTGCGCGGCCACGATGGCGTCGCAGCTTTCCGCGAGCAACGATTGCTGCAGCAGGAATTCGCGCCGCACCGCAAAGTAATGCAGTGGGAAGGCAGCGCCCAGCTCGGGCGAATAGCGCAGCATGTCCGCGTGCACCACGCCCTGCCGGCTCTTGGGCGCGGGGTGAAACGGATGGCCGTAGACGAGGGACTGCTCGGACTCGACATAAGCCGCGAGCGGATCGGCCGTGAATGGACCGGGCTCCGCGCCGTGCAGGATCGCGGAAGTCACTGTCACGCTGTCCTCGATCTGCAGGCGCAGCTCGTCGTTGGGCGGCGTGTCGGTCTGCAACGCCAGCTCGCGCAGCAGCAGCGCGGCCAATTCCGGCTGCCCGAGCAGCGCCCACGGCTTGCCCGTGGCCTTGTGAAAAAACGGCGAGCGGTAGCGGTAGTTGCCGGTGGGCGAAGCGTGCTCGACCACCGCAAGCAGGCGCCCCTGCGTCATCGGCAGCGTGATCTGCATCGCGCGGCCGCCCTGGCTGCGCATGGTCATGTGCACCGATTGCGGCCAGTCGTTCTGGCCAAATAGGGGGCCGATTTGCAATTGCCCCTGCGGTGCCGCGACCTCACGGCAGTAGCAGTTGAGCAGTGTTTCCATCGCGCGCCGGCCAGCTTCGTGGCGGGATTGCGCATGGGGGTCGATACGAACGGCGAATTGAATAGACATCATGGACTCCTTTCAGGAATTACCAAGGCGCGGACGCAGCATGGAGATGGCGAGGAGATAGCCCGCCGCCAGCAGCAGCGCCGCCGCACCGATGAAAAAGGGAAAGCGCACATCGAACAGGTGCACCACGAGGCCCGCGACGAACCCGGCCAGCACCGCGCCCCACTTGGAGCTACTTTCTAGCCAGCCGAAGGTACGGCCCGCGTGCGACTGGCGTACGATGCCTGCGATCAGCGCATTGAGGCTCAACATGGCGGCTGTCATGCCCAGCCCCATCACAAGGCGCCAGAATGCGATCACTGCCAGCGTAGGCGCCCAGGCCTGACCCAGCAGCGACAACAGCAACAATACGAGCGCGATGGCCAGTACCGGCAAGCGGTCGTAGGGGTCCAGACGGCGGCTAAGCGGAATGGCGCAAGCGAGGTACACCAGATGCGGCAGCCCGAACAGCCATCCGGCCAGCGCGGGAGCGGCGGCCATGCCGGAGAGTTGCATATGGCTGACGAAGTACGGGAAGGTCACTACCGTGGAAAACACCAGCGCGAACTGCAGCCAGTACACCTGCCAAGGCGTAGCTTCGGGAGTGGCTGTCTCGGAGGAAGGTGGTGTCTTGGCGGCCGCCTGTGCGTGGCCTTCGGGCAATCGCCACAACACCACGGCCGATAACAGCGGCAGCAGCGCGAGGTAGCGATAAAGCTCGACGGGCGAATCCAGCCCGGCTAGGAAAAATCCCAGCCCGACCGGCGCAACCACCAAAGCGGCGCGGGCCGACCATTGCATCCAGTGCAGGCTCCGTGCGAGCTCCTTACCGCCGCTCAGCGTGGCAAGATAGGCGTTGGAAGCGGAAAACGTTCCGCCCAGCAGCCCTTGCAGCGCGAGCGTCGCAGCGAATACCCACACGTTTTCCGCGAACCCCGCCAGCAGGAAGCTCAACGCAAGCCCAAGCTGCGCCCTTAGCAGCAGACGCTTTTTGCCGTAACGGTCGGAAAGACGCCCCCACCACGGACTGCTGATCGCCGTGCACAGGATAGACACCACATACAGCCAACCCGCCAGCAGGCCGGTATCGGCATGCAGGGACTTTTCGATGATCAGCGCGAAGAATGGCGGCATGCCCAGTGCCGCGAACGCAGCGACGAAATGGCAGCCCATTACGGTGGCGATGAGTTGACGCCGTGACGTCATACTCGCACCTTGAGGAAATTGGGCGCGCTCAGGCCGTAGAACTTATTGACGTCTGCTGCGCCGGTATCGGCCTTTTCCGCGAGAGTGGCGGCAATGAGCAGATACTTGGCATATAGGTTCTCAGCTTCAAGCAGCACCTCACGGGCAAAGGTAACACGCTCGCCCTCCTGTTCCAGGCTATCCAGTATGTGCTCAATGCGGCGACGTACCTCCGCGTAAAGCGCCCGCGGCGTCCGCCCCATTTTCGGCGCCAGCCCCTCCACCAATACCGCGATATTGAGTTGCAGCGTGATGGTGGTGAACATCTGCGCCAATGGCAGTTCGGCATCTACGAGGATACGCTTATCGAGCAATTCTCCTACCCGCGCTGCGAGATCTGGACGTTTTCTGCCCAAAAATCCTGGATGGATGCGCGCGGCATCGTTGTCCTTGAGCAGCAGGCGCAAGCGCGGCGCATGCCGGCTCAGCACCAGCACGGAATTCTGCTGGTTGGATTCGAGCGCGATGCCGTAGCGCAGCCATAGCCGCAAATGCAGTTGCAGCGTGAGATCGAGGTAGTCATTGAGAAAAACGTCCAGGTCGCCATGGTAAAAATGTGCGGCGAGCCGCTCCGCGACGAGACGGCCTTCCGGTGTTTCAGCGAGCAGCGCCGCGACCGGCACCGGCACGGAATCCTGCAAGGCATCTTCTGGATAGCGGCGCAGAATGTATCCGAGGAAAGATTGCTGCTGTACGTGCGCACCGCAGGCCTCGTAAGTCAGCAACACCCTGTCGCGCAGCAGTGGCTCGCTGTCGATGACCTTTCCCAGCACGGATTGGACTGCATGCCCGTCGTGTATGGTGCTAGGCTTGATAGTACGGATATTCTTGGCGCCCAACGTGCGCATCGTCAGCGGCAGCTTGATGTGCCATTGCGGTGCCAGCTCCGGTACCACGGTACGCACCGACAGCGTGGGGCGCACGGCAAGGTATGACTGGGGCGCGCGGATGACGCACTCCCGCAACCCATGCTGATGCAGGAATTCATCAAGGTGATGTATCCACACGAATGGATGCACCGGCATGAGCGCATGGGAGTCCGCCAGCGGTTCCGGCAAACCGACATCGGCCATACGCGGCCAGATTCGTGGCCAGCCTGCCTGCTCCGGCAGGCTCTGGTGATGCAGGCGCTTGGGTACCGCGACCCAACGCAGCTTGAATGGACCCTGGAATTCGGGAGTGTAGGCAGCCAGCGCTTTCGCATCGAACCCGAGCTTCGCGCGCGCGGTGGGATAAAACGGATGATCGAGGAACGCGCCCAGCCGGTCGAAATGCAGCAACTGCTCATGCCAGGCAGCCTCCGCATTCCATGTCGTTGCGACGAACCAGCGCAAGCGCTCCTGCTCGGCAAACTCCTTGTGCTCGACGGCAATAGCGCATTCCTGGGCGAAGGCCGCATATAACGCTGCTTCGTGCTCCGGCAACCCTTGTGCGAACACAGCGAGTATTTCTTCCACCGTTTCGAGCAAGCGAACGTGCGTGCCCTGCTGCGTACTCAGCGGCAAACCGGCGCAGCGCCAGCGCTGAATGAAATGCGTGGGTGCGACGGGCAGCCACAGGCACTCATCCGCCAGATGGCCTACCCGCAGCCAGATAGCATGCTCCGTCGCATGCCGCTTCAGCATATCCGGCAATGACTCGCGCGCGGTGATCTCGCCGCGCGACACACATTGCCTCACATCCTCGCGCAGCAACGCATCCAGAACGCGCAGGAAGATGTAATAGAGATAATCCTCCTGCGTTTCCGCGATGGACTTCTTCAACAAGGCAGCTACCGCATTCATGCCGCGATCTCCCACACCAGTTTCTTGCTCACGCGCTCCATCTCGTGCGCCAAGCGCTCGAAGTCAGCCCCGATGCCGCGCAACACGCCGAGGTAATCCTTGTTGGAGTGGGTCAGGCTGAGCGCATCGCCGGTCGCGCGCAGCGGCTTGTAGCTGAGGCGAATACCTTCCATCTCACTAGCGAAAGGTTGCGGCATGCGGACCAATTCGCCGGCTGAATGGGCCGTGAAATAGCGAATGATGGCAGCATTGTTAGCGAGTTCGAGCGCAGGCAGCGGCTCGCCCAGATAGAGACGCAGCACTTGCTCGAACAGCGCGAAACCCAGCGTTTCCTGCAGCAGAAACTCGCGATAATCGCCAATGCAGCGGTAGTTGACTTCGATAAGGCGCGGCCCCGATTCCGTGAGTACAAACTCGGTGTGACAGGCGCCAAAACCCACGCCCAGTGCCTCGATCATCTCCACTACACGGTTTTCCACGGCTTGCGACTGTCCTGTACCCCATTGGGCCTCCATCTCAATGAAATGCGGCAGCGGCGAGAGTTCGACCTTGAATCCGCCCAGCACATGCAGAGCAGTTCCATCGCCCAAGGTTTCGAGCGTATAAAGTGGTCCAGTGATGTATTCCTCCAGCAGCAATGCATATCCAGGCTGCTCGGCCCACAACTCTCGGCAACGCTGCTCCAACTCCTTCCGGTCACGGCACAGGGACACCTGCAGACTGGCAACGCCCTCTCGCGGTTTGACGATGCAGGGAAAAGGGATTTCGGCGATCACTTCGGCCAGATGCTCCGGATGACATACCATGGCATGCCACAGCATATCCACCCCGCCGCGCTGCAGCTGAGCGCGCATTTCCGCCTTGTTCTTGGCCCGATAGGCAGCAAGCCAATTTTTGCGAGGGAGTTCGAAATATTCCGCTGCCATCGACGTGCTCGCTTGCAGGTGGTCGCTATTGGAGAAGATCGCGGCGGGTGCGCCGGTGCGACAGGTGATCGCATTGATCACCGCGATCGGGTTGAACACGTCGCAGGCGACGATTTCGGCTGGGTAAGCGGGCAACCCCGCCTGAGAAAAATGAGAGCGATGCGCTTCCGCATGGTCGGTCAGCAGCACGACACGATAGCCGAGCCGGTGGGCAGCGGGGATGAAGCCTTCGTTGACGGAATCAGTCGTCGCATGCGCCAGCATGATGATTTCTTGCATTGTTCTTCTCCTGAAGCATGTCACCTCCGACAAGTCGAAGATGACGGTTGTATGTTCGGAAGGCGGAAATGCGGCGCGCGGTAAAGCGGAACGACGAAAACCAGCCAATCCGGGAATCCTGACTTTGCAGGTGGTAGTGGCTGGCTGGGTTCCTTTAAAGGAAATGAGCTGGCTGAGCAACAGTGCTAGTTGCTGCGATGATTAATATATTACAAATGAGAATTATTATCAATTGTGAGCGAGTAGAAATATGTGGCAAAAGCCTAGTCTTTTCGGGTGATTTTCATTTTTCCTGTAATGAGGTTGACAGCAAATCTACCGAGAAATCAGGCTTTGACCAGCTATGGTACTTTTCCGTAGAAATAGCAACACACCGGTAATGAAAAATAAATATTAGTTATTCCGGAAGTGTTGACCAATGGATTTAATGTGATTTGTCTCAGCCATATTTTTTCCAATCTGTCCTTCTACCCTTTGTTTTATGGCGTGCTGAAAACCCAGCCGATTTGCAGTCGCGTCGTCCAGGGCATGATGCCTGCGCAAACATGGGGCGGTAATTTTGAACGCTTCAGCAACGCCTTTTTCGAATCGCTGCTGCTTTTCTGTGGAGTCGAAGATCAATGGCATTGGCGAACGATGGAGGTTGGCGGGCCAGCCGTAAGTGCCGAACATGTGCTGTACGTATGGCCAATCATGGAACGGACTGTCAGTCCAGAACTCGATCTGGTCGTCCAGCGATTCGACTCACTTGCGGAGCAATCTGGCAATTTGACCATACTGCATTCGCGCCTCGCCGCCTTCGAGGAGCGGCAGCACGGTTTCCGTAGTGAAGTCGGAACACAGTTCAAGCTGGGTCAGTTCATTCTCGGCATAGAAGTGTTGCTCGCCATCCTGGGTAATCGCCCCGATTGAGATTAAGACCGCAGGTTCGGGATTGAGGGCGTCACAAAAGTGTGTGAATTCGGTATCAATGAAGACGATCTGTGCATTATGTGAGTTCACCCAACTATTCCTTGATTTCAATCAACTGCAGCCTAGGCGACTCCACCATAAGCGATCGAATGGAGAATCCTAAACACATCGCATTTGTTTCCCCCGTGTTCCAGATAGGCTGCAGGACTCATTCCTAGTATTAAATTGTGAGCGTGCAGCCAGCGCTGCGCCTTTTGAGGGTCACCAAAGGTCTCCACCGCGGCGGCAAGCACTTCCGCATCAATTTGCATCAGCTTTGAAAGCATGATGGAACCATTCGGGAGGACCTCCATATCTACGGAGTCGCCAATATTCCAATTCAGGGATTTTAGCAATTCATTCGGAATGGGTAGAAAGCAATCATCCGAGCCATCCTGCGCTTTTTCAAGCGAGATTTGGAATTTTTCAGAGGAAGCTGGTTTTGTCATGCTACTCCTTCAATTCAGGATATTCCGCCAACAAAAAGCCACCTTCAATTGTGGCTTCCCTACAGCTAGGATATTTCCCGTACGCGTTCGGTCAGCTTCGACAAAGAATTATTCTGATCCAATAATGCCAACTTGTTAATGAGATATTTTGGGGTGTTCTGACCGTTTCATTGACCTGCTTATGACGATGAATTTCGCTGATGCACATAACCCATCACTCACCAGTACGGCATCAGGCACGAGAATACTTTGAGACCCTTCGCGAGCAATCGTCGCTAAGTATTTCATGCGCTCTTGAGGAGTGACGAAACCTTTTTTAGAATACCGGCATACTGGGATACCTAGAAAGGAGCACGCGGATCGTATAGATGACTGGCTTATTCCATTCTTGAGACCTGAAAGATCTGTATCCAGTAACACTAAATCGATATCACCATAGGCCTTTTCGAACCCCTTCAGTTGCTCGGCAATTTGCAACTCGATAGGCTTATTTCCAGCTTGATGAGTATCGAGATCAAATTCCTCTCCATTCACTCCTTTGCCGGTGTAGGGGATGATCTTGATTTTGCGAGGAAGCTTGTCACGTAAATCAGCTCTGTATGTGTCTTGATCTTCTACATGTAGAAGTCGCATTGCGAGGACCTTTTCTAAGCGGGCAATTCAATTTCGAACGCAGTAGTAAACCCAGGCGGAGCCAATTCTGCCAAGCTTATTTTTCCACCAACATGAGTAACTACGCGCTGTACGATCGCAAGTCCCAGCCCCATGCCTGATCCTAAGGGATTCAAATCTGGGCTGGTTGTAGTGAATAAGGGCTCCCAAATACGCTTCTGTAGTCGTTTAGGAATAACCATCGATGTGACTAGCATCATAAATTGACCTCGAGTCGGATGCATAACCAAGGTCATTCTGAGCTGTTGGAGATGCAAAATCAACAATCACTAAAAGTGGCCGGAAGGAAATAGATGCCCATTGTCAGGGGTGTATGCATATCTGTGCACTTAGTAGGTTGCTTGAAAATATCCATTGTTTCAATAGCCTACAGATCGTAGGCGAATAGAATTCTTTCCTGATGCTGATTTGAGTGGCGCTGAATATGTCACGCTAGCGAAACGTCGATCAGTCAGACACCTAGTTCGATCGAGGCGGATGGACGAAACCTCCGGGCGTGAAAAAGTCCCGGCATCAATGATGCGCGGGGCTGGGTGTGGTCAATCAAGCAAATACAACGCTTGTTTTTCCAATTGCGTGACTACGAGGTGCTTTCGGCGGCCCATCAGGGGATACGCTATTGCCCGCTAAGGGTGAAGCTTCGCGTATTTCAAACCAAAGGAGCGCGCAATGCAAAAAACAATGTTGCAAACGGCCTCGCAGAGTATAAATATATATGCGATGAGGGCCAGATCATGAGTAATCTGCTTCTGAAATTCAAATCAAAAGACTCGCCTTATGGCGTGACGAGAGAAACCCTGAAGGCCTTGGCTGATGAATTGGATGTAAGTGAAACGATGGTAGTGCATCTTGCACTCTCCCGTTTTGCAAAAGAGGTACTTCCTGCCTACGAAGCCGATGACGGCCAGCTTACTGCTGGAGATGTCACGCGCATTCGCAAACTGGCGGAACCAATGCTGCCGAAAGGCAAGGTAGTGAACACACGATCTTTGCTGTAAGGAGAGATTATCGGTTGAGTGGGGCTGAATATGGCACGCAAGCGAAACGTCGATCAGTCAGAAACCTACTGGATCGAGGTGGATGACGTTGAGTATCACTACTCACTGCATCTGCATCATGATCCAGAGAGCATCCAGCCTTATACGGAGTACTGTCACCCCAAGGTGTTTGGAAAACTGTTGCGGCCGACCATTAAGCAAATATCCCGCGCCATTATTACTTTGATGGCTGATAGGGATATGGATTCATTGCTATTGCCTGATGCCAAGCCCAGTTACAAGCCACGTGCAATCGGGCACGTGGAAACTCGCTCTGGAGAACTGAACGGATTCGTTAGTCTCCCTTTTAGCGCATTGATTCTTCTTCTGCCGGCGCTTAAATCAGGAAGTATTCGGGAAATCATGATGTCTGGGGACAAGCTAAGATATCGCCACGCCTTGGTGAAATCTATTTCATTCAGCCGACATTTCGATCCGGACGAATTATAGAAGCCATCAATGGTTTCTAGTTTCATCTCTTTCGCAATGTGTTCCCTTTGCCAAATCGTATGATCATCATTGGAGTAACGCGATGCCGACTACAATTGGGGCTGGAGAGTTTAAGACTAAATGTTTAAAACTCTCGGATGAGGTTGCTAACTCGCGGCAACCATTAATTATTACCAAGCATGGTAAGGCTGTAGCCCAGCTGGTACCGATGCCTCTTGAGACGGAACTATTCGGTGCCATGGCTCACAGTGCACGATACGAGGGTGATATCTTCTCCCCTGTGAGCGACAAGTGGGATGCATGTGTCACTGGAAAAGGGTGGTAAGAAATAATGCTTATCTCGTTTCGGCCTACTGGAATTTTTCAAGAAAATCTAGGTTTCGGAAGGGGCTGGCTTGGCAAGGACATCCTTATTATCATCCTGGACAATTAGGAGCGAATTATCATGGAAAAGTTAGTCTATGCTCTTTTGGCGGCAGGCTACGGCCACTACTGATGAAATTCCTGCTCATAGACAATGATCCATCGGAACGCGCCCTCACTATAGAGGCGTTGCGCAGCCGATTTGGCGATGTCGGGTTGATCGAAGCTGCCAGCAAACAGGAGTTCGATGCATCTGCCGATCAGGCTAACTTCGATCTGGTTATCACCGAGTACCATCTCGGCTGGACGGATGGATTACAGCTGCTCAAATCTCTGAGGTCGCGTTTTCCCTGTATTCCGGTCATCATGCTCACCGCCTCCGGCAACGAGGAAGTTGCCGTGAATGGTATGAAGGGTGGGTTGGCCGACTATCTCACTAAGCATCAGCGTTCGCATCTTGCCGAAGCCGTCGATAGATGCCTGCCGCGATTTGGCTTGCGCAACCACTGCATGGAGAGCGAGCACCAGGTCAGGCTATGCGAGAAATGGGATCTGGCCATCTCGCGACTGACTTCGGACTTTGCCTATGCCATGCGCGTCGAAGACGACGGCAAGCTAATATGCGAATGGGTGACTGAACCATTCACTCGGATTACCGGTTATAGCGCCAAAGAAGCCGTAAGTGCAGGTGGCTGGCTGATGTCTGTCCATCCGGATGACCAAGCCGCACTCCGCCGGCGGATCGAAGATTTGGTGTCTGAGGGCCGGCAAGACGTGGTGGAATACCGCATCATCGACAAAAGTGGTGAAATCATTTGGCTGCGTGACCATGCTCTGCCTGTGCGTGACAAGCTTTCAAAGCGCGTTGCGCGTATCTACGGAGCGGCGCAAGACATCACCCGGCGCCGCAAGGCAGAGGATGAATTGCGTCTGATGCAGAGTGCGTTGAATTCCAGCAGCAACGGCATCGTCATTACCGGACCCTTGGAAGCCGATTGCCCAATCATCTATGCCAATCCAGCATTTCTACGCATTACCGGCTATGCCATGGACGAGATGCTGGGGAGTAATCCGCGCTTTCTGCAACAGAACGACCGTGACCAACCGGACCTAAATGAAATACGTGCCGCTTTGCGGGAAGGTCGCGAAGGCTACTCAGTACTGCGCAACTATCGCAAGGATGGCAGCATGTTCTGGGACGAAGTTTACGTTGCACCGGTCACTGACCAGGAAGGCCGGATCACGCATTTCGTCGGCATACAGAATGACGTCACGCAGCGCATACAAATGCAAGCTCAGCTATCTAAGAATGAATCCCAGATTCGTTCAATACTTGAGAATGTACTCGATGGCATCATCACGATAGATGAGCACGGTATCATCGAAAGTTTCAATCCGGCCGCCGAAAAAATCTTCGGTTATACCGTCTCAGAGGCCATCGGTCACAATGTCAGCATGCTGATGCCCAAGTTTGATCGCGATCATCACGACTCATATCTGAACAATTACCTTCGGTCTGGAAAACAAAAGATTATCGGCACAGGGCGCGAAGTCATGGGAATGAAGAAGGATGGCACGTCTTTTCCTATGGAGCTTGGAGTCAGCGAGATTCTTCTGGACCAGCAACGAGTGTTCATTGGCGTAGTACATGACCTGACGGAACGAAAACGGACAGAGCAACGCTTGCAGTTGGCTCATGAGTCCATCGAACAAATCATCAACTCAATTCCAGATCCTGTTTTCGTTAAGGATAGGCAACACCGATGGATCATGCTGAATGATGCATTTTGTACTTTATTGGGGCATCCCAGAGAAGCACTGATCGGCAAGTCCGACTACGATTTCTTTCCCAAAGGGGAGGCTGAGGTATTTTGGGAAAAAGATGAACTCGTTTTCAAATCCAGACAAATGAATATAAATGAGGAACCTTTTACCGATGCAAATGGAACTACCTACTATATTCAGACCAAAAAGACCCCGCATACCAAGATTGATGGTCAGGATATCCTTATCGGTGTGATTCGAGATATTACCGAGCGGAAACGGGTTGAAGATTCTTTACACGAATTGTCCGGGCACCTGCAATCTGCACGGGAGGAGGAGCGAACCCATATTGCCCGGGAAATACACGATGAGCTTGGTGGTCTGCTGGCAGCACTCAAGATGGATACAAGTTGGCTTGCAAGTAGATTCTCCGAAAAAGAGTTGGAACAAAGAACAAAAGCATCAACCATGAACCGCATGATCGACGAAGCTATACAGACAGTGAGGAAAATCACCACTGACTTACGGCCTAGTATTCTGGACAATCTGGGCTTACTGGCTGCGATCGAATGGAAGGTGCAAGAATTTTGCGATCACTCCGGGATAAAGTGCGAGCTAATCCTGCCGCCGGAAGCCGGTAATGACTTGGAGACCGACATGGCGACGGCGGTTTTTCGCATTCTGCAAGAGGCGTTGACCAACATCATCCTGCATTCCGGGGCGTCGCTCGCAAAGGTCGAGGTTCAGGTCGGCAATGGCGCGTTGATCATGAAGATTACCGATAACGGTAAAGGAGCCACTTCGGGGCAACTGGGTAGCCCGCAATCGTTCGGAATACTCGGCATGCATGAACGCGCCCGTCATTTCGGCGGAGATTTGCACATATCGAGCCACGCCGGTTCGGGAACAGAGATCGTGTTGCGGCTGCCATTAACTCCCTCCAGAGGCGATGATGATTAGAATCCTGATTGTCGACGATCATGCCATCGTGCGTGCCGGGCTGAAGCAGATAGTTTCCGAAAATCCAGACATGATAGTGGCAGGCGAGGCCAGCAACGGGCAAGAGGCTTTGAACTTTATCCGTGCAGAAGTATGGGATGTATTGCTGTTGGATATTTCCATTCCCGGTCGGAATGGTCTGGAAGTGCTTAAGCTGGTGCGGCAGGAGAGTCCTCGATTGCCGGTGCTGATCTTAAGTATTTATCCGGAGGACCAGTATGCAGTTAGAGTCCTGCGTGCGGGCGCTTCAGGATATCTCACCAAGGAGAGTGCGCCGGATTTACTAGTAGAGGCTATTCGTAAAGTGGCAGAGGGCGGCCGATACATCAGTCCATCGCTTGCTGAGAAACTGGCCATTGAACTGGACGCCAGCCGCGAAAAACCGCGACATGCGATGCTCTCTGATCGCGAATTTCAGATATTTTGTGCCATTGCCATGGGCCAGACGAATTCGGAGATAGCTACCGAGCTTTCCCTCAGCGTCAAAACTATCAGTACTTACCGCTCACGCTTAATGGTAAAAATGGATATGTCCAAGAATGCTGAAATCATCCATTACGCGCTAAAGAATAAGCTTCTTGATTAAACCCTTGCCTTCATTTGTGTAGGTCAAAAGCCTACACAGCCTTCTCGCACTTCCTACATAACATCGCGGGCTTTTTCCATATTGAGCCTCATCGGCTTATGCATAATACTTAATATTAGGATTGGCTTGTCCTAATTATTATATTGCGCGCGGTTTTAAAAGGGGTTGGTTCATAGATGGATATGCCGGTAATGCTCGACCAGGAATGTCAGCAAGCATTGTTGGATATACACAACATATTGATGACATGGAATACCGACGAAGAGACCGTGCTAAACGGCGTGTGTGAAAAACTGTTGGCCTACCGCCCCTATCTCCTGACATGGGTAGGAATCGGAATGGATGCTGCTGTAGTTGTAAAAGGAGCGGCGGGAGGTGTCGCGCCGCAGTTGCACTTGGCAGTCCTGAACTTGTCCAGCACCGATAGAGAAAATCCAATCACCAAGTGCATGCGTACGGCCTTGCCGATCTGGCTTAAAAACGGACTGGTAATGCTGGAGAATGACACAATCAAGGCTTTGCCTCCCGACGTCCCAGTTGCGCCGGCTATCCTGTATCCGATACGAAACCAGGACCGCTGCTACGGTGTGCTATGCGTCATGGCCAAGACCGGACAAGGATTGACGCAGGGTGATCTTATGCTTCTGGAAGTCGTTGCTCAGCACATAGGTTTCGCGCTCGCCATGATGCGAGTATTTGCGGCCAGAAATGAAACAAATGAACAATTGAAGCTTGCTGCCGCGGTATTCGACAACTCGCTTGAGGGCATTATCATCACCGATGGCAATGGAGCGATTCTTGCGGCTAATGCCGCTGTCGTCCAAGCGACCGGCTATAGCAAGGAAGAGCTGATAGGGAGCAATCCTCGCATGTTCAATTCTGGGCGACAGCCCAAAGAGTTTTATGCCTCGATGTGGGAAGCCATCATGCATGATGGACAGTGGAAGGGCGAAATCTGGAACAAACGTAAAAACGGCGAAGTCTATCCTGAGTGGTTGAGCATCTCAGCCATCCCTGATAATCAAGGGGTAGTGACAAACTATATCGGTATATTCATCGATATTTCGAAGCAGAAGGAGGCGGAGCGTCATCTGGACTATCAGGCGCATCATGATGCGTTGACCGATCTGCCCAACCGCGTCCTGTTCAACGATCGTCTCCTGATGGGTATCGCCAAGGCGAAGCGCAACGATCAATCGTTGGCAGTAATGTTCATCGACATCGACCACTTCAAGTATGTCAATGACACCTTTGGACACAATGAAGGGGACAACTTGCTGCAAGCGGTAGCGAAACGCTTGAAAGCCTGCCTGCGCGAAGAGGATACGCTGTCGCGCATGGGCGGCGACGAGTTCACCATTCTGCTGCAGGACCTGACGGGTGAAGGCACCGAGTTGGTAGCCAGGAAAATCCTGGATGCCATGAAACTGCCTTTCAATATAGGCGAGCACAAGCTATACGTTACCGCCAGCATCGGCATCAGTGTCTACCCGAAAGACGGTGACAAGCCGATGGAATTGCTGAAAAACTCGGACACCGCGATGTATCGTGCCAAGGAAGATGGCCGCAACAATCTTCGGTTCTTCCGCTCGAACATGCACGAGTTTTCGGTGCGGCGTATTCAAATGGAAGAAGATCTGCGCCATGCGCTTAAACGAGAAGAGTTCAAGGTATATTACCAACCCCAAGTCGATCTCGTCGATGGCCGGATAAGTGGTGTAGAAGCTTTGTTACGGTGGGAGAGACCGGGAGTGGGGATAATACCGCCAGGTCAGTTTATATCTATGGCGGAGGAGACCGGTCTGATCCTACCCATGGGCGAATGGGTGCTGCGTGTCGCCTGCAAGCAATGCAAGGCATGGCACGATCAGGGTTGGCGCGGGCTGCGTGTGGCGGTGAATCTGTCCGCTCGGCAATTCCAGCAAACGGATTTTGTCGATATGGTGGCTGGCATACTATCCGAAACCGGGCTTGATCCGGAGTGCTTGGAACTGGAGTTGACCGAGAGCATCGCCATGCAAAATGCTGCAGAAACGGTAGCGGTCCTGCACGGCCTGAAGCGGATCGGCGTGCAGATATCGATTGACGACTTCGGTACTGGCTATTCTTCCCTTGGCTATCTCAAACGCTTCCCAATCGACAGGCTGAAAGTCGACCAATCCTTCGTCGCCGGCATTGTCGAGGATCCTAACGATGCCGCCATCATCATCGCGGTGATTGCCCTGGCTCATAATCTTGGGCTCAAGGTCATCGCTGAGGGAGTGGAAACCGGGGAGCAGCTCGATTTCCTGAAGATGCATTTCTGCAACGAGGTACAAGGATATTTGCTTGGCCGTCCCATGCCGGCCGAAGAATTGGCCGAGAAACAGGTGTTCACCTTATGAGGATGCCCCAGTTAGAAGAAGTCCCCAGGCTGCAGTACTACACGCTTACCGAGCAACTCGGCGAGAGCCTGCAGGCGATGGTGTACAAGGGCCATCACATACATGTGCCTAATCAGCCGCTGGTTCTCAAGCTGCTAAAGCTCATCTCCAGCGGTGAAGAGCAGTCGCGTCACTTACGACAAAAAATCGAGCGACTGAAGGTATTGCATGACCCGCGCGGGTCCACTCCGTTACTGCTAGAGTCGAACGGTTCCAAGCTTTTCATCGTGCAGCAATGGTTTTCCGGGCAGCCGCTGGATGCATGGACCGCTTCGCAGGAGAAGCTGACGCTGACGGATTTTTTTACGCTCGCCTGCACGCTGGCAGACATCTTGCAGGCCGTCCATGATGCAGGCATCACCCACGGTGGGGTCAAACCGCACAACATTCTGGTACAGCCCGGTACGCTCACCGTGCGTCTCACCGATTTCATCACGCCTTTGGACATCCGCGACGTCAGCCATTTCATATACGACCCTGGATTCGTGCGCGGCACGTTAGCCTATACCTCGCCGGAGCAAACGGGCCGCATCAACTATCGGGTAGATTTTTCCACTGACCTGTATTCACTGGGCACCGTCTTTTACGAATTGCTGACGGCCAAGCTGCCGTTCTTTTCTGATGATCCTCTGGAGCTGATCCACTCGCACCTCGCCGAGGAGGCACCCAAGGCGCATGAGATCAATCCGGAAATTCCGCGCGAGCTAGGTGAGATCATTGCCCGGCTCACGCTCAAGCAGCCGGAAAAACGCTACCAGAGCGCAGCCGGGCTGCTGGCCGATCTGCTGCGCTGCCGCGACGAATACGCTACCAGCGGCGCCATCGCTGATTTTCCGATCGGTCTGCACGACCGCAGCCGGCGCGTGATTTTCATTTCGAAAATGGTGGGGCGTCAGGCTGACAGCGAGCTGATCCGGCAGGAATACGACGCGGTGGTAGCCGGCAATTTCCGCTCCGTGTTTATCTCCGGGCTGTCCGGTATTGGCAAGACGCGTCTCATCCAGGAACTGCAGAAGCCGCTGGTGAGGCACCGCGGTTATTTCACTTCTGGCAAGTTCGACCAGTACCAGAAGAACATCCCTTACAGTTCGCTGATCCAGGCGCTACGCAACCTGGTGCGGATTTTCCTCACAGAGAGCGACGTCCGGGTAAAGCAATGGCAGACCAGAATACTCGACGCGGTGGAAGGCGGCGGCCGCGTGGTTACCGACGTGGTACCGGAGCTGGAATTCATCATCGGGCCGCAGCCGGAGGTGGCGCATTTGCCGCCGGTGGAAGCACGCAATCGCTTCAACAACCTGTTCGGACGCTTTCTTGCCTGCCTCGCCAGCGAGGAGAACCCTCTGGTTCTGTTCATCGACGACCTGCAATGGTGCGATCTCGCGACCTTCGATTTCCTGCAGAACCTTTTTACCAATCATGCCGAACATCCTTACCTTCTACTGATCGGCGCCTACCGCCACAATGAGGTGGACGCTGCGCACCCGCTTACCAAGCTGGTCCTCCATGTGCGCGAAAATCATATCGAGAAAGGCGATGCCCCATTGCGGGAATTCCGGCTGGAGCCGCTCGACGCGCAAGACTGTCATGAGATGGTGGCTTATATCCTGGATTCATCGTTGGAAGCCACCGCCAACCTGGCGCAATTCATCGTCCGCCTGACCGAAGGTAATCCCTTGTTCGTCAGTGAGAGCCTGGCCTGGCTCTACAACGAGGATTTGCTGTACACCGACCAACGCCGCCAATGGCGTTGGGACATAAACCGTATCCGCGACACGCAGATGCCCACCACCGTGGTCGAGCTATTCAGTTCCAAGGTGCGCAAACTGCCTGCCGACACGCTGCATATCCTCGATCATTGCGCCTGCATGGGCAACCGCTTCACGGCGAAAGAGCTGACGCTGGTGCTGGAAATTGATCTCGTTACCCTGTTCGAGCGGTTGAAGCCGGTGTTGAGCCTTGGCTTGCTGCTTGAAAACAAATCCGACCTCCAATTCGTGCACGACCGGGTGCAGGAGGCCGTGCTGCGCCAGGTGGAGGAGCAGGTGCGCCTTGCTATCCACTGGCGGATCGGTAACCGGCTTCTCTCCGCAGTGCCTGCAGGCGCCGACCTGGAATCGCTGGACAACCTCTACACCATTGCCGCCCACCTGAACAAGGGGCGGCCGGCCACGCTCGACGAGGCGACCACCTACCGCTTGGTAGACATCAATTTCCACGCCGGTAACAAGGCGCTAGAGGCGCTGGCCGGCGACGCAGCCAATGATTTCTTCCTGACGGCGCACAGCTATCTGCCGGCGGATTGCTGGGAGATAGCCTATGAAAGGACGTTCCGCATCTACCAGCGGCTGGCCAAGACCGACCTCATGTGCGGCCGCCACGAAGCCTCCCAATCCCTGCTCGATCAGCTCATCGAGCATGCCGTCAGCGATCTCGACAAGGCAGAGGCGCTGGCGGAACAGACCACATCGCTGTCCTCCTTCGGCAATTTCATCCAAGCCATTGCCACCGCCAATCGCGGCTTGGCTTATTTCGGTAAGGCCATCCCCGAAGACAGCATCCTCGCCCGACAACGCACGCAGATGCTGATGGCACGGATCGAAGAACAAGGCGATATTTGGGACAAGATCTTGCACATGCCCTTCACTTCGGAGCGCAAGAGCAAGATCGAGCTCGCCTTCTACAGCGAGCTGATCCCCGACCTCTACATGTCGGGGCTGGTACCGCAACTCTACCTTTCCGCCGCACAGTCCACCCTGCACTGCCTGGAAGGCGGCATGGACGAGTCGGTGATCTATTCCTTCTCCATCATGGGGCTGAATCTGGGCGAGCAGGAGCAGTTTGAACAGGCATTCCATTACGAAGATCTGGCGCACGACTTGTGCGCCAAGTATCCCAATACCTTCGGCGCTACGCGCGGCATGAACGGGATCGTCTGGTGCAACATGCACTCGCGCAGCCACCCGGCGGCCATCGCCGAATACAGCCTGAAGGGTATCCAGTGCGGCAAGAACTGCGGCGACCTGTACAACGCGGGGCTGTCGTACGGCCCGCTGATGTGGAACCTGGCGATCCAGGGCAGGAATCTGCGCCGGGTCGAGGAATCCGCCGAGGAATGCCTGCAATTCTCGCGCAAGAATCAGCTTGCGTTTTCGGTCGGGCTTGCGGAGGCGGTACTGGCTGGCTGGGTGGCCCCGATGAAGCCCGATTACCGGCCGGTCGCGATGGAGGAGACGCTGGCGCGCTGGGCGGCGGACAACTACGTGGCAGCCGGCGGCAGCTATTTCGTCCTGCTCGGCATCAGTCAGCACCTGCTGGGCGACTACGCGGCAGCTGCGGAATCGCTGGCGGCGGTGGAAAGCTACCTGCACGGATTGACCGACAACGTGCTGAAGCGACTGTGGTACGTGTTCCGCATCCTCAACCGGCTGCGCTTGCGCGGCGATGCCAACTGGCAGGAAGTCGCTGCGGAGATCATCCCAATATTGCAGAAAGTCGAAACCTGGGCGCGCTTCGGCCCGCTGCTACGGCCTTATCTGGCCATCATTCATGCCGAGGTTGCCCGCGCCAGGGGCGAACTGCGCGAAGCACGCAACCAGTATCTGGACGCCATCGCTGAGGCGCAGGCGCAGGACTACGGACTGCTCGCCGGGCACCTGCACGAATGCCTGGGCGACCTGCTGTCGGAAGCTGGTCTGGGCGACCCCGCCATCTGGTATGCCGAAGCGAGAAGGCTGTATCGCGTGTGCCGCGCGGACGGCAAGAGCGCCAAGCTGGAAGCGCGCCTCCGCTATATCCTCGTCGACCGCGCGCTGCACGACACGGAGAAAGCCGCTGAAACGGACGACGATCCGATCGAGGACCTCGCTACCCTGCCAAATCTTGATGTCAATTACCTGATGAAGTCTGCACTGGCGCTGTCGGCGGAAATAGACCTCGCGCAACTGTTGCAGAAGATCATGAGCGTAGTGCTGGAAAGCTCAGGCGCACAGCACGGCTACCTGCTGATCCGGGAGCAGGACGAGCTGGTGGTGGCAGCGGAAAACCACGTCGGTCACAAGCAGGTCACAACCGGCCCTCGCCATTCGCTCGCCGGCACGCCCGATATCTGCCAGGCCATCGTCAATTACGTGTTCCGCACGCGTGAAAAAGTGGTGCTGCACGACGCGAGCAGCGCGGGCGACTTCCAGAACGCTCCCGAGGTGCAAGCGCTGGGTTTGCGTTCGGTACTATGCCTGCCGGTCGTCAAGCAAGCCAGGCTGGTGGGCGTGCTCTATTTGGAGAACCGGCTGTCGGAGGGCATCTTTACCCCGGAAAAGATCGGCATGACCGAACTACTGACCTCGCATGCCGCCATCTCGCTGGAGAATGCCCGCCTGCTGGAGGAGACGCGCCATGCCTACCTGCGGCTGCAGGAAAACCAGGAACGCCTGCGCCAGTCAGCCGCGGTATTCGAGAGCACCCGCGAAGGAGTGATGGTGACTGATGCCGACAAGCGCATCGTCATGGTCAACCGGGCCTTTACCGAGATCACTAGCTATAGCGAGGCGGAATGTCTGAGCGAGACACCGCGCATGCTGAACTCAGGCCGGCATGACCGCGAGTTCTACGCCGCGATGTGGGCCAACATCAACGCAACCGGCCATTGGCAGGGCGAAATCTGGAACCGACGCAAGAGCGGTGAAATCTATCCTGAACTGCTCAGCATCAGCGTGGTCAGGAACGATGACGGCGATATCACCAACTATGTCGGGGTGTTCGCCGATATTTCCAAGCTCAAGGCCTCCGAGTCGCAGCTCGAATTCCTCGCCTATCACGACCCCCTGACCCAGTTGCCCAACCGGCTGCTGCTCTTGTCCCGCCTTGAACACGCTATCAAGCAGAGTTTGCGCGACAACAGGCTGCTGGCGCTGCTGATGCTGGACCTGGACCGTTTCAAGGACGTGAACGACAGCTTCGGCCACCCGGCCGGAGACGAACTGCTGCTACAGGTAGCGGGTCGACTGACCGCATGCCTGCGCGGCATCGATACGGTGTGTCGGTTAAGCGGCGACGAATTCACGGTGTTGCTGGAGGATGTCGCGCATCCGGAAGATGCAGCGCGCGTGGCTAACAACATTATTGCCGTCTTGGGCGAGCCCTGGCGCTTGTCCAACGGCAGCGAGGTACGCATCGGTACCAGCGTTGGCATCAGCCTGTTTCCACAGCATGGCGCCACGCCGGAGCAGCTGTTGCAGCACGCCGACGCTGCGCTCTACCAGGCCAAGGGCGAGGGACGCGGCCGTTTCAAGTATTTTTCCGAAGGGTTGACCCACGCCGCGCGCGAGCGCATGGATGTCGAAGTCCGCCTGCGCCGGGCAATTGAACAGGGCGAGCTCCGGGTGCATTTTCAGCCGCAGGTGGATATCGCAAGCGGCCGCATCGTCGGCGCCGAGGCTCTGGTGCGCTGGCAATCGCCCGGCGAGGGGTTGATTCCTCCATCGCGCTTCATTCCGATCGCGGAAGAAACCGGCCTGATTACCGATATCGGCAACTGGGTGCTGGCGGAAACCTGTCGTCAGGGGAAACGCTGGCATGACGCCGGCCTGCCGCCGCTGACGCTGGCCGTCAACCTTTCGGCGCATCAGTTCCTGCACAGCGATATCAATGTCATTGTCGCGGCGGCACTGGCTGAGACCGAATTTCCTGCGGAGCGCCTGGAACTGGAGCTGACCGAGAGCGCCCTGATGGAACGGGAAGCGGAAGTTATCGAAATCCTGAACCGCCTGCAGGCGACCGGCGTACGCCTCGCGATTGACGACTTCGGTACCGGCTACTCCTCGCTGGCCTACCTCAAACGCTTCCCGCTAAATGTACTGAAGATCGACAAAAGCTTCATCGACGACATCCCCCACCATCGCGACGACATGGAAATCACCGCCACCATCATCGCCATCGCGCACACGCTGCGCCTGAAGGTGTTGGCCGAAGGGGTAGAAAACGAGGCGCAACTGGACTTCCTGCAGACGCAGGGCTGCGATCTCTATCAGGGTTACTTGACCAGCCCACCGCTGCCGGCCGAAGAATTCGAAAAATTTCTGGCGACATCCGCACCCCACGTTGCGGGTATTGCCATCGATATCACCTGAATTATATGAAACGATATCTCCCATGAAAAACAACCAGCCTGTCACCAACAACGAATACGTGCTGCGCGATGGCGCGGCCATCATTTCCCGCACCGATGCCAGAGGCATCATCACCGACTGCAACGAGGAATTCATCGAGGCCTCGGGATATCCGCGCGAGGAGTTGATAGGCCAGCCGCACAACCTGGTACGTCACCCGGATATGCCACCGGAAGGCTTCCAAGACTTGTGGGACACGTTGAAGCGCGGCCGCCCCTGGGTAGGGTTGGTGAAGAACCGGCGCAAGAACGGCGATTATTATTGGGTCCGTGCCTCCGCTACGCCGCTGGCCGACGGCAGCGGCTACACCTCGGTACGCACCAAACCCACGCGGGCCGAGATCGAGGTGGCGGAAGCCCTCTACAAACGCATGCGGCAGGGGGGAAACATTCGGCTGTGGGAAGGCTACGTCCTGCCATCCGGCCCGGTTTCCGGCGTATTCGGGTTTTTTGGCAGGCTGACGATCTCGGGCCAGCTCTGGCTGCTGGCCTGGTTAGTATCCTTGCTGCTGCTCGCATCGGCCATGCTGGGGGGATACGCGATGCGCTCGGTCAGCGACGCGGCCGTCCGCATGGAGCAAGGCAAGGACCTGGTGGCCGACATCCTGCCGCCGCCGCTGTACATCATCGAGGCCAACCTGGTCACCAAGAGCCTGCCCGATGCGGAGGGCGCGGAGCGGCAACGCCTGCTCGACAAGCTGGGTGCACTGAAGAACGATTACGACACACGCAACCGCTACTGGGAAGCCAGCGACATGGCCCCGGCGGTCAAGGCCAGCCTATTGGGGGAGCAGCGCAAGCAAGCCGATCTGTGGTGGCGTGAGGCGTCGGAACGCTTCGTCCCCGCCGTCCAGCGCGGCGACCGGGAAACCGCCCATGCCATTCTGAAAACCCTGGACTTTTATTACGAGGCGCACCGCAAGGGCGTCGACGCCACGGTCAAGATCGGCACGCAATACAGCGACGATGCTCTAGCCTTGTTGTCCGGGGCGGGCAACAAGCCGGTTCGGCTGCTAATCGCGCTGGCTGGCCTCGGCTGCGTCGTTTCGCTGTTCACGGCCTTGCTGGTCATCCGCCGCCTCAGGCGCCGCCTGCGCGAGGCCGGCGAAGCGGCGACCGCCATTGCCGCGGGCGACCTCACCCGCCCGATGCCGCCGGCCGGTCAGGACGAGATCGGCGACCTGGTCGCCAAAATGGCTATCATGCGCAACAGCCTGCACGAACTGATTGCCGCCGTGCGCCAGAACGTGGAAGCGCTGAACCGCTCGGCCGGCGCATTGTCCCAGGCCGCCACCGGCAGCGCGCAAGCTTCCGAAATCCAGTCGGAAGCAGCCTCCAGCATGGCAGCGGCGGTCGAGGAATTGTCGGTCTCCGTCGATATGGTGGAAGAGAATGCGCGCGAAGCCCATGCCATCACGCAATCTTCGGCCACCCGCTCGGACGAGGGCGGACGCATCATCCACGAAGCCGCCAGCGAAATGGAACGCATCGCCTCGGCGGTCAATTCGACCGCCGACACCATCCGCGAACTGGAAGAGTTCTCCACCCAGATTTCTAGCATCGCCGGCGTCATCAAGGAGATTGCCGACCAGACCAACCTGCTGGCGTTGAACGCCGCCATCGAGGCGGCCCGTGCCGGCGAACAAGGGCGCGGTTTTGCCGTAGTGGCGGACGAGGTGCGCAAGCTCGCCGAGCGCACCGGCAATTCCACCCAGGAAATCACCGGCATGATCGCCAAAATCCAGGGCGGAACGCAGCGCGCGGCCCAGGAGATGGATGCCGGCGTCAGCCGTGTCGGCGACGGCGTCCGGCTCGCTCGTCAGGCGGGCGATTCCATGTCCGGCATCCGTGAAGGGGCGGAGCAGGTCACCCGCGCTGTGGACGAAATCTCCTTTGCGCTCAAGGAACAGGTGGCGGCAGCCCGGGAAATCGCGCAAAAGGTCGAGCAGATCGCGCAAGGGTCTGAAACCAACAGCGCGTCCGCAGCACAGACAGCGGAATCCGCGCGACAACTGGAGCACCTTTCCCTACAGTTGGCTGCCTTCACTAACCGTTTCAGGATTGCGTGATTCGGCCTACTGACCGGACTGGTCGACGTAATCTAGGCGGAAACTCCCTGCTTACTCCTTCTCATCGATTTACACGTGGATGCGAGGATCAGAAAGTTTTCGCCCAAGAATGAGCAGCGTACGCACCGGGATGCGAAACCCTCCGTCGGTGTCCCGCGTAACTTCGAGCTCCAACAGCAACTCCGATGGGGCGACTGCTAATCGATCTTGGATGGCTTGCAGAGCTTCATTGCCAGAGCCCCCCAGCTCACACCACCGCTTGACCGACAGGCCATCGGGAATCTCCCAGTACCGGTTTTCGCACGCTTCCACCTTCAGTCCATTCGTTGTAAAAAGTTCCCGCCAGTACTTCGCGGTGTAAGAGCGCACATGCGTCGGATCATGGAGGACTTCGATCTCGTGATTGAGAGCATCGAGAGTAGGGTTCTCGTCACCTTCCATGTCGATAATTGCTACGTAGCCGCCAGTCTTCGCCAGACTGGTGATTTCAGCCATGGCTTTGGGAAGGTCCGAGAAATGATGTGCGGCTAGACGACAAACGACCAGATCGAACGACGCTGATGCCAGTGGGATCGACTCCGCGAACGCCTCAACCGTCTCGACGGCAATGCCGCGTTCAGCCGCCAGACGCCGCACCTCAACGAGCATGTTCGGCGTGGGATCGAACGTGACGATCAGCGAGGCGGTCCCTACGAATCCAAGGCCTGTGTGACCCGCGCCACTGGCTAAGTCGCAAACCGAATCAACGCGTGGCAAGAGCGTGTGCAGACGATCGAGAGTAGGGCTGCCTGTATGGACTTCGCTGCTGGCGTAACCACTGGCAAGTGTGTTGAAGCGCTGTGAGGAAGTCGAATTCATATTCTTTGCTTTAGCCGTCCGTGATACAAGTTCGCTTTTTGCCAGGCTGCAATTCAATGTTCATTTCCCGCAGCGGAATGCCGATATGAAAGCCTTGTGCATAGTTGATACCCATTCGCTTAAGGGCATCCAGAACTTCCTGATTCTCTACGAATTCTGCAACGGTCAAGATCCCGATATCTTGGCACAAATTCGATAAGTTCTGCACCAAGGCAAAATCAATCTTAGAGTTCAGAATATTACTTACGAATGCGCCGTCGATCTTGACGTAATCGAAACGCAATTCGCGTAAATAATGAAAGGAGTTGTAACCGCTACCAAAGTCGTCTAGAGCGAATGCAAAGCCCTTCTTGCGCAGGCTGGTCAGAAACTTGCGCATGTTAGTCATATCGCCGATGGCATCGCGTTCAAGAATTTCGAATACGATGCAGCTGGGCGGAACGTTTAACCGGGCACACAAATCCTCGGCGTACCCAAGAATGCCCCGCCCCTGGATTTCCTGCGCCGAAAGGTTGATGAATAATTTCGTGGGGGGGTGTTTGTCCAGCATCCTCTTGCTTTTGTGTTGCAATGCTGTGTCTATGATGGCGCGGTCCAGTTCGCGTCCTAAGCCATATTTCTCGATGGTTTCGACGAACATGCCGGCGGAGATGGTTTCGCCGTTGGGTTCGACTAGGCGCGCCAGCGTCTCGAACGCGAATACCTCGCCACTCTTACAGTCGATGATGGGCTGATAGTAGGGAACGATGCGCCTGTCCTGTAACGCTTCCCGCAATTTTTCCGCATAATCGCGAGTAGTGCGGTTCGCCATTACCTGCTCCCCGCCTAATGCCTCGACTGCGCATGCCCCATTTTTACCTGATTTCTTTGCCTGGTACATGGCTAGGTCCACCCCCGCGAGCAAGTCCGTAACGTTCTGTGCATCATGGGGGTAAGTGACGATGCCGATGGAAACGGTCAAATGGAACCGCTTGCCGTCCGGTGCAGTGAAAGATCTTTCGCGCAAAGCCCGTCCGATGTTGTCGGCCACCGTGGCCGCACCGCTACGCCCGGTCTCCATGAGCAAGACGACAAACTCGTCTCCGCCGATACGACAGGCCAGATCTCCCTTGCGAACATGCTCACGCAAAACCTCCGCGACGCCGCACAGCGCTTCATCACCTGTAGGGTGGCCGTAGGAATCATTGATATCCTTGAAGTCATCCAGATCCAGCAGCAAGGTTGAAAACTCATGACCATGCCGCTCGGATCGGCCAATTTCATAGTCCAGCATGGCATTGAAGTGGCGGCGGTTATACAGTCCAGTCAGTGGATCATGCATTGAATAGTATTCAAGCTCCGCCAAGGTGCGCGACAACGCTTTGCTGGATCCGACGACCATGACCATCACAGCTAGAATGGAGCGTATAACGCTTTCTTCCTGCGAAGTCAGTGTGTTCATCGAGGCATAGGCCACGCCAAGAAGGCCCGCCAGCTTAGGCGTATGCTCAGGCACAGCCACCGTGATCATGCGTATGTCATCTACCCGGTTGATCAACCCGTTCTTCTTGACGACGAATTCCTCTATGTCGAGTGGCGCGTCGCCGGGCAGTTCCAGGTTGTGAATCATTTGCTGGGCGAGCATATGCCGCGCCTGCTCTTTGACTTCTTCCGAATAGTTACCCAGATAGTAGAGGTAAAGCGATAGGTTATTGTCTTCGGCGAATGCAATATAGAAAAAATTGAAGGGGAAAATGGCGTGGAAATCGAGCAGAATTTCCTGCACGAACTCTTTCCACTGCGTCACATGCTCATGCGACAGGATGACTTGTTCCAGCACTCTGCTTTGGCGCTCCAGCAAATCCTTTTCGATCAGCGTGGAAGCGAGGCCGGTCAACGTTTCGTTGAATTCGCCCATCAACGCTTGAACATAGTCGCCATTCCTGTGCCATTGCCGATTGCGCTCACTGAACAGCAGGTCAATACATTGATTCAGCCGATTGCATTCTTTCAGAATATTCTGGAGGGGCAGGGCAAAGGTGGAGTCACCCGCCATATCAAGCGTCTGCTGGAGTTCCTGAATGATTTCGTCATGTGAGACTCGGATCAACTTTGCTAGATTGCTACCAAAAATTTTGGTACGTGTTTGACTTTCCAGTAACGCCGCCAGGCGGCCAATGACTCGCAGGCGCACCTCTTCCAAGTGACTCGGGATGGCCGGGTTCATAGGAATTGATGCGGGAAACGTCCACCGCTTTGCATCAGGTCGACGCCGCATTGCAGGTCTTTCAGCCACGCGAGAAATTCACCCACCGACGCGCCCCGATACACTGGGCCATGTTGCGGCGCGATCATGTCGATATCCAGCTCCGCGATGGTGTCCAGCCAGCAGCGGATCGCCTTGTTGGAACACATGTAGCGTCTATGGAATCCTTCGATGAACGGCAAATGGCCCGCAAAGTCATCCACGAACGCATCGTCTTTGTCCATCGGCATCATCGCCGCGCCTATATCTCCGGTGAAGAGTATTTTGGATACGGGGTCGTAGACGTTGATTTGTCCTTCGGAATGCAGAAAGTGGGCCGGAACAATCTTTAGATAGAAGCCGGGTACCGGCTCCCAGTCCATACCTTGGTCCGGTACGCCGATAAACCGTGACATATCCTTCAGGCCGTAGTGGGGTAGGAAACGCATCCAGATGCGGGAAACATAGACCGGGCAAGTACTGAGTTCCAGCCAAGTCGAAAGGCCACCGACGATATCGGGGTCTTGGTGCGAGAGAAAAATCCCTTTGATCTGGCTGGGGGAAATGTAATGCAGCATTTCCGCCAGTACCCGTGGCATCACTCCAAACCCACCAGGATCAAGCAGAACGCCAGCACCATCACGCATCACTAAATACTGGTTTGAGCGGATGCCATCTTCCTCGCCGGGCTCGCTTTCATTAAGCAGAATGAATTTATGGTCACCATTATCGAACAGCTTGATGTTGCGCATCCGCCTCCCCCTGAATTTATATTATTATTGGATATTATTATCAACATATCTACAATTTCTACGGGATATTAAACTTTAAAAAGCTTAATGGCAACAAGGGCATTTTTTGAATTTGTAGTCTGAAGAAAATACTCGTTGATTGAGCAGCCCGATCGAGATCAATGCCGCAGGTTCGGGATTTAGGGCATCACATAAATGCGGGAATTCGGTATCAATGAAGACGATAGCCGTTCACCATATCCACTTCGTACGGTTTTTCCATCATCGGATTCCTCCCGATAAATTGTGGGTAAGTAATGCTCCATGAACGCCAACTCATTGGCTTTAGATAAATACCAACAGAGCTCACCCAGTGCACTGAATATTTTCCCTTTGCTTTCACTACGACTCAGCCGTGCCCTTGGATCATTCAAAACTAATACGGCGCCGAAAATTTCGGTAAAAGGGCCGCGGCTCGCCTCAAGCTTGTCTGGCATGCTGATTAATTTCGAGAGTACATCGCGTAACAGATCGTCGAGTGTATCAGCCTCAAAAAAGGATTCTTGTGCCGCATTCATTACAGATACCCCTTGTGGACCCTAGGATGGCCACATCCGATAGTAGTAAAAGTGCTATGTAATTATTGTGCCAGCAACAATACCATAGTGATGATTAAAACCTATGATTCAATGGATTATGCGTATTGCATAAATCTGCTATCCGATGCGACAGCGGGTTCTTGATGTAGGGCCTCGTGGATTCCATGTGTGTTTTGGACCAGGGCGCTGAGTGGTTAGGCGAGAGTAATAGGAAACGCCGAGCAATTGATTCAAAGCATTAGCGCTAACGGGCAAGCTGCGCTTTAAAAGCCATGATTTGGCAGACATGCGCTCTGCTTTCGTTGGGGTATAGTCGCGGTCATTTAGATGCCAACGAATTTCAGACTCGAACCAATATGGGTAAGGCGAGCGGTAGCTGAAAAAGTAAGAGCTGGAAACACGACTGCGTTTGCAAATTGAGATGAAATTTGCGGGCCATGAGGTCAGCAATAATCGGCACATTTCAATAATCCATGCGCGCTCATGGATACGACGGAATTCAAATGGTGTTGCTATTTGCGGAGGACCAAAATCCAACATTCCTAAGCTCAATTGCAGTTGATGAAGGACACGTGAGAAGCGCCCGCGAGAAGGCGCTAGTTGTACTAATTGACGCAGGCCCGCGAAGAATAAGTGAGAGTAATTGATTGAACCTGGAAGAGTGTGGCCCCAGCCGAAGTTTAGGCAGTGTGTGAGGTGAACTTGAAATTCGATTGCCTCAGGATTGGCAGGGAACGCATGGCCCGGCCAATATCGATAATCATGATTGCAATTCGGGCAGAGCGTGATCGGACATTCAAGCGGCAACAATCTGACACCAAAGTCTCCTGCGTGGAATTCCACTGGTGCTCCGCATATCGGGCAAGCATCCAGCAAATACACGCTATGTTTCTCACATAAAACATTAAACGCCAAGCGCCATGATCTGCGGAAATAGGGATGGGCATCCTCACGCAGGCAATCTACGCAGAATTGCTGGCCATGCTTAAGATGGCGTCGCCCATGATGACCAATGGGTGTGATCCAAGGGAGCTGGCAATCTTGTCGGTATTCACTCCATAGTCTGCCTTCGAATTCGGCAAATCCCATGGCATTGATTCTCTCTACGGGAATGCGAGTACCCTGGATCAGTGCACTGAGGTCGAAAGCGAGAGGATGCCGATCAACGTCATTAGTCCAGAAGCCAGGGAATAAACCTATCTCCCGCGTCGTGAAGCTTTGTAATCGTATGGCCCGACCCCACGCGAGACGGACGAGCCAGGACGAAAAGAGCTCATCATCCTGTGGTTTGACGCGATAGGCCCACAGTTGATACTGCGCCAAGGCTTAGCCTATATGGCGAGTGCGATCAGAGGGCATGACATAGCCCAGTGCCTTAAGATTATCGCGGGTGAGCATGCTGCCTGTGATGGTTTCGGTGCCATTTCGAATGGCTAGTTCGGCGAATAGCTTCAGGATAGCGACAGTCTCTCCCAACAATCCTTCGCTGAAAATCATGAGCTTCTTCAAGGATTCCTTGTCCAGCAACTGACACGGCTTCTTAAGTTGTAGAACCTTCTCTACCGTCACAATGAATCGAGCAAATTCAGACTCGCGTGCTTCGGTCCATTTTGGTAGAAACAAAGGTTTGAAACGGTTGGCAATGGAGGGGTCGACGGAGAGGATATTCAATGTTTCCGGCGTGCCGGAAATGATGATTGGCATCTCGAGTTCAATGCTTAGATTGCGCAACGCATTAAGAAATTTGCGCCGGCGTGCTGGAGTACTGCTGGCTGTATTGAAGAAGTCATCCAGGACCAAAATCTTGGTTTGCAAGTGCTGCAGGATTATGCGGATGCGACGTAGCTTTGAATCCTCCGGTTCTCGAGCTGACCCTGCTGCGGAAAGTCGATCCAGGATGGAGTAATAAAGTCGCCCCTCGTCTGCAGAAGGAGGCGTTTGAACCATCAATACCGGCAGACGGATTTCGTCAGCGTTGTAGTCTTCTGGCGGATTGTTAATCTTGCAGAAGCTTTTGAGGATCATGGTTTTGCCATTATTGCTCTCGCCGATGAGCGAGATGTTCGGCATGCGGTGCGTGCGAGGATGCCGTAGCAGCTCATCCATCTGCGCTCGAATCGCTAGCGCCCGGTCATACCCGATCCAATAATTAAGCTTAATGCGATCGATCCGCTCCTGATCCTCTGCAGAAATGTCGATACGCATCCAATTCTCGATGTCAGATGCTGTTTCATTCATGTTTACATCTCCTCGATCTCATCGAAAGGGACAATTCCCGTAAAGTCAGTGAAGGGCTCCGGCGTAGCCGATACTGATTCGGCTATAGCTGAAGGTTCGGCCTCAGCAACTCGAGCGTTGATGGCGGGAGTGGACACTGGAGGAACTCGACCATGCCGCCGCCGTCGTTCTTGAGTGAGACGTTGGGCACGAGTGAGTTCGCGAGCGTTCTCCTCGATGTTACGCATTTCGTTTAGTCCTTTGAAGATCATGTCTTCGTCGATATCCTGTTTTCCCAATTCGACAAGATGGCGCTGTACAGCCCTGAGTTCCCACAGGCTGATCGCTGGGTGACTGGTATCGCGATATGGGATTCGATAATACTGACGTACATCGGGATCCCAGAAGATGAGATAGCTGATGTTCCGTGGGTCGCGTCGGAAAATGAATTTGCGTTTGAGTTTTTTGGTGCGAGGGTCGAGGGCGCCTATCCACTTGTCCAGTACAGGGTCGTGGTATTCGATGTAGTCGAGTACAACACCGTAAGGCTGGATCGTACGTTCTTCCAAAGGCAGGAAATCGATACGCAGCTTTTCTGGATCAGCCGCAACAGGCAGGGCGCCGATGCCCGGTGTTTCACCGTCCCCAAAAATGCCATCGCGGTAGCGTTTGATTGGGGCGCAACCCAAAGAGGAATGCTTGTTGTGATGGTAGGGGCCGAGAATCAAATTGGCGAGCCAGCGCTCGAACTCATCCAATGTCATTGCGGCCTTCACTTCGGAATCATATTCCCCACGTACTTGCGGATTGGAGAAGGTAGTGCCGTCAAGGCTATGGATTTGCTGCAACAAAGTGCCCAATAACCGTTCGATGTGAGCCCCATAGTTAGGCTTCTTCACCTTGCGGAATTTCATCTCGAAACCATGCTCGTTGCAGGCATTTTTCAGCATGACTCCGCGAAACTCTTTCGCATTGTCGGTCTGGATAATGCCGGGCTTACCCTGGCATGGCCAGGGAAGATCGACGCCGAGTTTTGCAAGTAGAGCTTCTTTCGGAAGGATTGCATTTGCAATGCATATTCCGGTCCCTAATGCACCGGGTGGGTCGAAGGAAACATACCACCCTACAACTGTCCTTGAGAAAACGTCGATCGCAACAGTGATCCAGGGGCGGCCGATGGGAATGCGGTCGCGCTCGTCGACGAGCATAATATCTACACGGGTATGGTCGATTTGCCAAATGGAGTGTAGGCGATCGATACCAGGCATGGAGCCTCGCTCCGCTCGGTAATCCAATGCTGCATTCCGGCCATTTCGCTTTCGCTCTCGCTCCTCAGGAAGAATTTCATTGATGCGGCTCAGCAAAGTACTCTTGCATGGCGCTTCTACCTTAGCCTCACGGCATCTGCGTCGAATTTCCTGCAAGGCAATGGTTGGGCTTCGTTTCTGATTGGTGAGGAATTCTGTTGCAATGACATTCTTGATAATGGATTCGACGACAGAATTCAGACGCTTGGTGCCGGCATCATTACGCCTCTTGCGCAATAAACAGGTTACGGTCCCATGCTTGATCAACCTATCCAGCCACCGATATACCGTGGCCACCGATACGAGCTGTTCTTCAGCTACTTTTGCGACATCCAGCGCAGTACGACTTGGGTTATCCTGTAATGGCAGTAGAGCCTGATACCGCTGAATCGCCATGTCCCAATCCTCATCGGGAATCGCAGAAAGGTCAACCTTGGGGCCTGTCGCCTGCGTGCCGCTGGAATGCGAAATTTGACTAAGACCAATCGTATGATCGAGGCCGGTTTCGATATTACGGGCAAGCACGCTCTCTGGCGTTTCGAATCGCTTGATGCAATAAATCACACCATCTACATCGACAATGGCGCCAGGTCCAACATTAATTGTCGCCGCGAGCGTTATAGGCTGCAGTGAAAACGTTTTGTTATTGATGTTTCCCATATGGGCGATACCATGGTCAAAGGTTTCGTGAGATCGGCGCCTATAAACTGCATGTTCAGCAGGTTCCAAATCCAGGGTATTAGTTCGGCCTGCAATTGCTCATCCCTAGTCATGGCATGTAGTAGCGCATGTGGTGTGGTCTGCTTCAACTGCAAGAGGGTCTTGATGACAAGTGATTGCCTCGCGACCTTCAATTCCAGCTGTTCCGGTATGTTTTTATAGTCCTTCAGGAAACGGACGTTCGTTAGATATGGCGTTCGAATTTGCTTTTCCGTGATGATATGGAAACGGCAGCCGTATTCCTTGGCCCATCCTATTGCACTACGGAATCTTGGTTTGAGTTCATCCCAGTCTCGTTTCAAAACCTCGGTTGGTTTCACTTCGAAGATGGTTGTGCGAAGATAAGGGTTATCTAGCAGAGCTGAATAGCAGTATTTGACGATGGCATCTGGCGTATATCGATGTCGTTTGCCGCTATCGTCTGCCCATCTAATAGAGAAAGGCTGCGCGATATAGCGCTCGATGCTCTGGTCGTGCTCAAGTAATGTCAAAAAATCTTGCTCTAGAGAGCTTTCAGCATCCTGCGCCTTGGTCCCTTTGGACGAAGGTACATAACCAGTCACGCTGTAACGGCTCGGGCGAATTTTTCTCGCGGGCATGTTGCTATCTCCCACGAGTTCGCGCAACCACGGTTCGAGAAAAACATCGACCGTATCTGAAACGTAAATTTCCTTGTTCATTCTCAAATAACAACATACTCGTTCTCACTTATCAAGATATTTCGGACAAGGAAAGCGGGCGTTTTGATCTGCCTATCGCGCTGGGCATACTGGCCGCATCCGGTCAGATTCCGACCAGCCGCCTCGCTGAGTACGAGTTTGCCGGCGAGCTGGCGCTGACAGGCGAGTTGCGTCCCGTGCGTGGCGCACTGGCCATGACTTACAAGGCCAGTCGCGACGGCCGAGCTTTTATCCTGCCCCAAAGTGGTGCACAAGAAGCCGCTTTGGTGAAGGCTGCGACCATTTATCCAGCCAATAGCTTGCTTGAAGTGTGCGCACATCTGTCAGGGCAGGGTACGCTGATGCCATTCAGCGAAGTGTCGGATATGGTGCACGCGCACTATCCCGATCTGGGTGAGGTAAAAGGACAGGCGTTGCCGAAGCGCGCACTTGAAATCGCGGCGGCCGGAGAGCACAGCCTTTTGATGGCTGGGCCGCCGGGCACGGGGAAATCAATGCTGGCGGCCCGTTTCGCGGGCATTCTGCCGGAGATGACCGAGGACGAGGCGCTGGAATCCGCAGCCATCCAGTCGCTCGGCGGTAGTTTCAAAGCGGAAAACTGGAAGCGGCGGCCTTTCCGGTCACCGCATCACACAGCTTCGGGCGTGGCGCTGGTGGGCGGCGGCGGACATCCGCGACCGGGCGAGATTTCGCTGGCGCATCACGGCGTGCTGTTTCTCGATGAGTTGCCTGAATTCTCGCGCTCGGTGCTCGAAGTGCTGCGCGAACCGCTGGAGTCGGGACACATCACGATTTCTCGCGCGGCACGCCAAGCTGATTTTCCGGCCAAGTTCCAGCTCGTTGCGGCGATGAACCCCTGCCCGTGCGGCTATCTCGGGCATCACAACAACAAATGCCGCTGCACGCCGGATCAGGTGGCGCGCTACCGTTCGCGTATTTCCGGGCCGTTGCTGGATCGCATTGATCTTCACATCGAGGTGCCGGCCTTGCGCGATGACGAGCTGGTATCGGTCGCTACGGGGGAGGCCAGCGTAGTCGTGCGCAGTCGCGTGCAGCAGGCGCGCGATATTCAGATGCAGCGCCAAGGCAAATCCAACGCACAGCTCGGCAGCCAGGAAGTGGATGCGTTCTGTTCGCCGGACGAGGCGGGTGCGGCTTTGCTGAAACAGGCGATAAGTCGCCTCAATCTCTCGGCGCGCGCCTATCATCGGATTCTGAAAGTCGCGCGTACCATCGCTGATCTGGCGGGCGGTGGCGAAATCAAGCCCAGCCACATCGCCGAGGCGATCCAGTACCGGCGGAACGAGGCTAAATAATGATGCATGAGCTTAGCAGCTGGAATGAAGAAAAACGATCGGCTTACCTGTACCGCATCATCTCCGACCAGGAAAGCGGAACACCGCGCCAGTTGCTGTTCCTGGAACTGGCGAAGGAGGCGGACAACCAGTCGCTGCTGTGGGCAAATGAATTACGCAAATCCGGTCATTCCGTTCCGGAAAAATACGTTCCCGACCTGCGTGTGCGCGTTGTCGCGTGGCTGGCGCGCCGGCTGGGTCCGCGCAAGATCCGGCCTATCCTGGCGGCGATCAAGATACGCGGATTATCGGTGTACTCCACCCACCGACTCGACTTCCATCCTGTGCCGCAAACCATCGATGAGGTTGGCGCCAGCCATCAGGGCGGCGGCAACTCCGGCGGATTGCGGGCGGCGGTGTTCGGCGTCAATGATGGGCTGGTGTCGATAGCCTGCTTGGTGATGGGGGTTGCGGGTGCGTCCAGCGAACACGGCGTGATTCTTCTGACGGGGGTCGCCGGCTTGCTGGCGGGGGCGCTGTCGATGGCAGCGGGAGAGTACGTGTCCATGCGTTCCCAGCGCGAAATGTTCGAATACCAGATCGGACTGGAGCGCGACGAGTTGGCACAATATCCGAATGAAGAGGCCGCCGAACTGGCGCTGATCTATCGTGCCCGAGGCATGCAGGCAGACGAAGCGAAAGCTTTGGCGGAACGCATGATCGCCGATCCTGAAATGGGTTTGGATACCTTGGCGCGCGAAGAGCTTGGCCTCAATCCCGACGAGCTGGGATCCCCATGGACGGCGGCCGTGTCTTCGTTTTTCTCGTTTGTTGCAGGAGGAACGATTCCGCTACTGCCCTATCTTTTCAGTCTTCAGCGCCATCCCTTGCTGGTCGCCATCGTACTGACCGGCATCGCGTTGTTTGCCGTGGGCTCGGTACTGTCGCTCTTTACCGGGCGCGGGGCCCTGTGGGGCGGTTTACGCATGCTGGCCATCGGAGGTGCGGCAGGTGTGGTGACTTACCTGCTCGGCGATTGGATGGGCGGCCTCCTGATTTAAGCCTTGCTGCCGGATATAACAGCGGCAAGGATGTCTCTATATCTCAAGGTATTCTATAATCATATAGTTAAAGACCGGCTCGCTGGATAGCGGAGCCGGTTGTTTTCTTTGAGAACCCGATGAAACAGGAATCCACTTTGCCGTACGCCATATCCCCGACCGAATCCCGCCTGCGTGAAATTCTTTCGCGCCGCATCATGATCCTGGACGGCGCGATGGGTACGATGATCCAGCAGTACAAGCTGACGGAGCAGGATTATCGCGGCGAACGTTTCAAGGACTTCGCGGCGCCCGCCGGCGAGCGCGAGCTGTTCGTCAAGGGCAACAACGAGCTGCTGACACTGACGCAGCCGCAGGTTATCCAGGAAATCCACGAGCAATACCTGGCCGCAGGCGCCGACATCGTCGAGACCAATACCTTCGGGGCGACCAAAGTCGCGCAGGACGATTACCACATGGCACATCTCGTCTATGAGATGAACGTCGAAGCAGCCAAGCTGGCACGTGGCGCGTGCGACAAATACTCGACGCCGGAGAAACCGCGTTTTGTCGCGGGCGCGCTCGGACCGACGCCTAAGACGGCGTCGATTTCACCGGACGTTAACGACCCCGCCGCTCGCAATGTGACATTTGACCAGTTGGTTTCGGCTTATCTGGAGCAGACGCGCGGGCTGGTCGAGGGCGGTGTCGACATCCTGATGGTCGAGACCATCTTCGATACGCTCAACTGCAAGGCGGCACTGTTCGCGATCGATACCTTCTTCGAGGAAACCGGCAAGCGCCTGCCCATCATGATTTCCGGCACCGTGACCGACGCATCGGGCCGCATCCTGTCGGGCCAGACCGTGCCTGCGTTCTGGAATTCGGTACGTCATGCGCGTCCGCTGACCATCGGCCTCAACTGCGCGCTCGGCGCGACCCTGATGCGCCCTTACGCGGAAGAACTGTCGACGATCGCGGATACTTTTGTCTGCATCTATCCGAATGCCGGTTTGCCCAATCCGATGTCGGATACTGGCTTCGATGAAAAGCCCAAGGACACGTCTTCGCTGCTGAAGGAGTTCGCCGAAAGCGGTTTCGTGAATATTGCCGGCGGCTGCTGCGGCACCACGCCCGCACACATCCAGGCAATCGCCGAGGAAGTGCGGGGCGTCGCGCCGCGCAAGATTCCCGTGGTGCAGCACGCGACGCGGCTTTCCGGACTGGAGCCGTTTACCATCGACGACAGCTCGCTGTTCGTGAACGTCGGCGAGCGTACCAACGTCACCGGCTCCAAAGCGTTCGCGCGCATGATCCTCAACGGCCAATACGAGGAAGCGCTGAGCGTTGCCCGCCAGCAGGTAGAAAACGGCGCGCAGGTGATCGACATCAACATGGACGAGGGCATGCTGGATGCCGTCGCCGCAATGACGCATTTCCTCAACCTGATCGCATCGGAGCCGGATATCGCCCGCGTGCCGGTGATGATCGATTCGTCCAAGTGGTCGGTGATCGAGGCAGGACTGAAATGCGTACAGGGGAAGTCCATCGTCAACTCGATTTCCATGAAGGAAGGCGAGGAAGAGTTCCTGCGCCAGGCCAAGCTGTGCCGTCGTTACGGTGCGGCGGTGATCGTGATGGCCTTCGATGAGAAAGGTCAGGCCGACACCTTCGAACGCAAGACAGAAATCTGCAAGCGCGCCTACGATCTGCTGGTGGAGAAGGTCAATTTCCCGCCAGAGGACATCATTTTCGACCCCAATATTTTCGCGATTGCGACAGGTATCGAGGAGCACAACAACTACGCGGTCGATTTCATCAATGCGACGCGCTGGATCAAGCAGAACCTGCCTTACGCCAAGATTTCCGGCGGCGTATCGAACGTGAGCTTCAGCTTCCGTGGCAACGACCCGGCGCGCGAGGCGATCCACACGGTTTTCTTGTATCACGCGATCCAGGCCGGCATGACCATGGGTATCGTCAACGCCGGCATGGTGGGTGTATACGACGACATCGCTCCGGAATTGCGTGAGCGCGTCGAGGACGTGGTGCTGAACCGGCGCCCGGATGCGACCGAGCGCATGATCGAGATCGCCGGAACGCTGAAGGCGGGCGGCAAGAAGGAAGCCTCCATTCAGGAGTGGCGCGGCACACCGGAAAATCCGGTGCCGGTGAACAAGCGCCTGGAGCATGCGATGGTGCATGGCATCACCGATTTCATCGTCGAGGACACCGAAGAGGCGCGAGCTGCAATCATGCAAAACGGCGGCCGCCCGATCAACGTGATCGAAGGCCCGTTGATGGACGGCATGAATGTCGTCGGCGACCTGTTTGGCCAGGGCAAGATGTTCCTGCCGCAAGTGGTCAAGTCGGCGCGGGTGATGAAACAGGCGGTAGCGCACCTGATTCCCTTCATCGAGGAGGAAAAGCGCCTCGAGCAGGAACGCACTGGCGTCGTTGCCAAGCCCAAGGGCAAGGTCGTCATCGCGACCGTGAAGGGCGACGTGCACGACATCGGCAAGAACATCGTTTCGGTGGTGCTGCAGTGCAACAACTTCGAAGTGGTGAACATGGGCGTCATGGTGCCGGCCTCGGAAATCCTGGCGATGGCCAAGGCGGAGAACGCCGACATTATCGGCCTCTCTGGCCTCATCACTCCGTCATTGGAAGAAATGGCGCACGTGGCACGCGAAATGCAGCGCGACCCGCACTTTAGCGGCCTGAAAACGCCGCTGCTGATCGGCGGCGCAACGACGTCGCGCGCGCATACCGCGGTCAAAATCGCGCCGCACTACGACGGCCCGGTGATCTACGTGCCCGATGCCTCGCGCTCGGTATCGGTGATGCAATCCTTGCTTACGCCGGAACAACGCGACGCCTATATTGCCGAAGTGGCGAACGATTACGATCGCGTGCGCATCCAGCATTCCGGCAAGAAGGGCATTCCGTTGCTGACGCTGGCGGAGGCGCGTGCCAACAAGGTGAAGGTTGAATTTACCGGCGAAGCCGCGCCCATCAAGCCGAAGTTCATCGGGCGCCGCGAGTTCCGCAATTTCGATCTGGCGACCATCGCGGACTATATCGACTGGGGTCCGTTCTTCCAGACTTGGGATCTGGCGGGAGCCTACCCGGCTATTCTGAATGACGCGGTGGTCGGCGAAGCCGCCACCAAATTGCTGGCGGAAGGCCAGGCAATGCTGAAGAAGATCATCGATGGACGCTGGCTTACCGCAAGCGGCGTGATTGCGCTGCTGCCTGCGAATAGCGTGAACGAAGACGACATCGAAATCTACACCGACGATACCCGTAGCGAAGTGGCGTTCACCTGGTACGGCATGCGCCAGCAGACCGTGAAGCCGGTGATCGACGGCGTGCCGCGCCCCAATCAGTGCCTGGCCGATTTTATTGCCCCCAAATCCTCGGGCATTGCCGATTACATTGGCATGTTCGCGGTCACCGGCGGCTTGGGAATCGAGAAGCACGACCAGCTTTTTCTGGCCGCGCACGACGACTACAGCAGCATTTTGTTGAAGTCGCTTGCCGATCGTTTGGCGGAGGCTTTTGCCGAATACCTGCACGAACGTGTTCGTAAAGACCTGTGGGGCTTTGCCGCGGACGAAACCTTGACCAAGGAAGATCTGGTCAAGGAAAAGTACCGGGGCATACGTCCCGCACCCGGCTACCCGGCCTGCCCTGACCATACGGTCAAACTCGACATGTTCCGTGTGCTGCAGGCGGAAGAAATCGGCATGAGGCTGACGGAGTCCTTTGCCATGTTCCCCGGCGCTTCCGTGTCCGGTTTTTACCTGGCTCATCCGGCGTCGAGATATTTCAGCGTCGACAAAATCGGTGAAGATCAGTTAAATGACATGGCAGGACGGCGAGGATTGCCAAAGGAGTATCTGGAGCGTTGGCTTGCCCCGAACTTGTCCTGAAGGACCGGTGGGTGAAAATAAAAACGATTATTTGATTCAGGAGAGCTGGTTGAGTTATTTGCGTGCGGGTTTGGTGTTATGGCTGCTATTGGCGGCTCCTTCTGTTCTGGCCGGCGAAGAGATCCATGCCAGCGAAGCGGAGCAGCTTCGTGGAATCGTTCGCAACCTGATGGACGACAATACCGCGTTCGCAAAATCGCACAAGGCCGACTACTTTAAGTCGTTTACCGACGGACAGCATCCGCGCGCCACGGTAGTGACCTGCTCCGATTCGCGCGTGCACAGCCATGCCTTCGATAAATCGCCCGACGGCGACCTGTTCATGGTGCGCAACATCGGCAATCAGGTATCGACTGCGGAAGGCTCGGTGGAATATGGCGTACATCACCTGCATACGCCGTTGCTGATCATCGTCGGCCATGCCGCCTGCGGGGCGATCAAGGCTGCACGCGGCGATTTTTCAAAGGAGTCGCCCGCGATCAAGCGTGAGTTGGTCACGATCAAACTGCCGAAGAAAAATCCGCAAAACGACGATGACGCGGAAGTCCTGCGCGGCATCGATGCCAATGTGAACAACCAAGTCGTTTATGCGCTGAAGAAGTTCGACCATGAAGTGAAGGAGGGCAAGCTCACCGTGATCGGCGCGATCTATGATTTCCGCAATGACCTGCATCAGGGGCAGGGCCGGCTTGTCATTACCAACATCAACGGCGATACCGATTCCGGCGGCATCCTGGCCGGCCTGATGAAAATCAACGGCAACGGCATGAAGCTGGACAAGAAACCTTCCGAACAACTCACGACGAAACACTGATGCATATCCATATCCTCGGAATTTGCGGCACCTTCATGGGCGGCATCGCCGTCCTGGCGAAAGCTGCCGGCCATCGCGTCACAGGTTGCGACGCCAATGTCTATCCGCCGATGAGCACGCAGCTCGAAGCGCAGGGCATCGAGCTGGTCGAAGGCTTCGACAGCGACCAGCTGGCCCTGAATCCGGATATTTTCGTCATCGGCAATGTGGTGTCACGCGGTAATCCGCTGATGGAGGAAATCCTCAATCGTGGCCTGCCCTATATTTCCGGTCCGCAATGGCTGGCCGAGAATGTGTTGCACGACAAGTGGGTGCTCGCTGTCGCCGGCACGCACGGCAAGACGACGACCAGCTCCATGTTGGCCTGGGTACTGGAGTATGCCGGGCTGGCGCCGGGCTTCCTGATTGGTGGCGTACCGGAAAACTTCGGCGTTTCCGCACGGCTGCCCGGCGCGCCGCGACAGGAGCCTAACGGCCGCTCGCCGTTTTTCGTGATCGAAGCGGACGAGTACGATACCGCATTCTTCGATAAGCGCTCCAAGTTCGTGCACTACCGCCCGCGCACCGCGGTGCTCAACAACCTCGAATTCGACCATGCGGATATCTTTGCCGATCTTCCCGCCATTGAGACCCAGTTTCACCACCTGGTGCGCACGGTACCCGGCAACGGGCTGGTGGTCGCCAACGGCCGTGAGGAAAGCCTGAATCGCGTACTGCAGCGCGGCTGCTGGACGCCGGTGGAGCGTTTCGGGATAGCTGGCGGATGGACTGCTAGCGAAGCCGCAAGCGACGGCAGCTTCGAAGTGCTGCTCGACGGAGAATCGCAAGGCCGCGTGCAATGGGAATTGCTGGGTGAGCATAACCGCATGAATGCGCTGGCTGTACTGGCTGCGGCGCGCCATGTCGGCGTGCCGGTGGATATAGGCATTGCCGCGCTGGGCGCCTTCCGCAACGTGAAGCGCCGCATGGAGGTGCGCGGCACGGTCAATGGCATCACGGTATACGACGACTTCGCGCATCATCCCACGGCCATTGAAACCACGGTAGCCGGTCTTCGCGCCAAGGTTGGCGACGCACGCATTCTGGCTGTATTGGAGCCACGCTCCAACACAATGAAACTGGGTGTGATGAAAGCGGCCTTGCCGGGCAGTTTGAAAGACGCGGATCGCGTATTCTGCTATGCCGCCAACCTCGGTTGGGATGCGGCTTCTGCCTTGCAGCCGTTGGGCGATATCGCTTCCGCGAGCGAAGACCTTGGCCAGATGGTCGAAGCCATTGCCGGTGAAGCGCGTCCGGGCGATCATATCCTCGTGATGAGCAATGGCGGTTTCGGTGGCATCCATCAGAAGCTGCTGGAGAGGCTGCAGGCTTGAACGTTATTCTTGACTGGATCAAAAGCGCGCTGGGCGTGGCTCTCGTGTTTTCAGTCGTCACGCATACCGTGCTCATTGCCGGCCTCGGCTTCGTCAAACCTGAAGAGAAGAAGCTGGAAGACAAGGCAAAAGCGCTCGAGGTGGTGCTGGTCAATGCCAAAACCAAGGAAGCTCCGCTCAAGGCCGATGCGCTGGCGCAATCCAACCTCGATCGCGGCGGCAATACCGAATCTGACCGGCAGATGAAATCGCCTTTGCCGGTACCCAAGACCCCACCCGATGAAGAAGCGACCAAGCTCGCTGCCGAAACGAAGCAGGCCAAGGTCAAGGCCGCTGCCAAGCAATCCGAAGCGCCGCGCAAGCAGCAACGTATTGCCGAGCAGGAAAAGCAGGCGCAGCAGGTGCTGACCCAACAACAAGCCACGCAAAAGGTGGAAAGCGAGCCAACACAGCAGGCCGAAGCGGTCGAGCCGGAGCAGGGAAAACATGAGGAAAAGCCTACGGTCCTCAATACTGCCGATCTCGTGGCCCGGAGCCTGGATGCAGCGCGTCTGGAAGCGCAACTTTCCAAGAATATGGATGCCTATCAGAAGCGGCCAAAACGCAAATTTCTGGGTTCGCGGGTCAGGGAATACCGTTTTGCGAGCTACGTGGAAGCATGGCGTCAGAAAGTCGAAAAAGTGGGTAATTTGAATTATCCGTCTGCGGCCAAGGCGCAAAAACTATACGGCCGGCTGCAACTGACGGTATCCATACGTGCGGATGGCAGTGTCGAGAAAATCGAACTTAACCAGAGTTCCGGGCACCCGGTATTGGATGAAGCGGCGAAACGTATCGTAGAGCTCGCCGCACCTTATGCCGCATTCCCCGAGGAAGTACGGCAGGATACGGACATCATCGATATCACCCGAACCTGGACATTTACCCGGGAAGACACGCTTTATTCTGGAGATTAGGGGCATGCAATCCTATTACGAGCGCCACGTTTTTTTCTGCCTTAATCGCCGCGACGATGGATCCCCTTGCTGCTGCGATCATGACGCTGAAGGGATGTTCGAGTACGCGAAGAAGCAGGTCAAGAAGCTGGGCATGAACGGCGAAGGCAAGGTGCGCGTCAATCGTGCCGGCTGCTTCGATCGCTGCGACGAGGGCCCCTTGCTGGTGGTTTACCCGGAAGCGATCTGGTATACCTTCATCGATCAGGACGACATCGACGAAATCATCGAAAGCCACCTGAAGCAGGGCAAGATCGTGGAACGCCTCCAGGTTTAAACGCTTCGCACCCTTTCGAGCAGAGCGGCGCGTAATGTTGCCGCAAGTTCGGGGACGGGGCGTACATCAGCGTCCGGCCGCTTGATTTCTCCCCAGATTGGATTCGGGAAATGACGGTCATCCGTAAAGCGCGGGATCACATGCCAGTGCAAATGCGGCACCACGTTGCCCAAACTCGCCAGATTGATCTTGTCTGGACGTACCACTGCACGCACTGCAGACTCAACGGAAAATACTACATTCATCATCTGCGCACGTTCTGATTCCTCCAGGTCTGTCATTTCCTTGAGGTGGCGGTTGAGGATGACGCGGCAGAAGCCTGGGTAATGCGGGTCGTTGACCAATATCACACGGCAAAGGTCGTTTTGCCACAGAATTTCACCGCCGGGTTGATCGCAAAGTTCGCAGGACATCATTCACTCGTTCGGAAGCATGGAAATAAAAAACGCCGGAAGCATGCGCTATCCGGCGTATTCATTTTGCCAGCAAAAATCGCTTAGGCGAAATTGGCTGCAGCAAAATCCCAGTTGGCGAGATTGTTGAGGAAGTTCTCAACAAACTTCGCGCGCAGGTTGCGGTAGTCGATGTAGTAGGCGTGTTCCCATACATCGATGGTCAGCAGTGCCTTGTCGCCTGTGGTCAGCGGGGTGCCGGCAGCGCCCATGTTGACGATATCGATAGTACCGTCGGCCTTCTTCACCAGCCAGGTCCAGCCGGAACCGAAGTTGCCCACGGCAGAAGCCTGGAATGCCTTCTTGAACTCATCGAATGAACCCCACTTGGCGTTGATTGCGTCGGCCAGTGCACCAGTCGGAGCGCCGCCGCCGTTAGGCTTCATGCTGTTCCAGAAGAAGGTGTGGTTCCACACTTGCGCGGAGTTGTTATAGATGCCGCCGGAGGACTTCTTGATGATGTCTTCCAGGGCGGCATTTTCGAATTCCGTGCCCTTGATCAGGTTGTTCAGGTTGGTGACGTAGGTCTGATGATGCTTGCCATAGTGGAATTCCATGGTCTCAGCGGAGATATGCGGTGCTAGCGCATCCTTGGCATAAGGCAGCGCGGGAAGTTGATGTTCCATTTGAGGTCCTTTCTTGCGGGGATTAAAAATTCGAGAGGCGTATTTTGCCACAAAAAACTGAGCTGGCTTGTCAGGTATTAGTGACAAGTGATTTCAGGGTTTGTTCTTTCTGGCTCGGGGATGTGCCTGATCGTACACTTTTGCCAAGTGCTGACAACACGCCGCAGCGCGGCTTGTTGCGGCGCAGGCTAACCCCGCTTGTCGGGGTTAAGCCGCGAAGCGGCGGCCGTAGCCAAAATCCAGTCGGTTATTTTTTGCGGGCTCGCGGATGTGCCTGATCGTAAACTTTTGCCAAGTGCTGAAAATCCAGATGCGTGTAGACCTGCGTGGTACTGATGTTGGCGTGCCCCAGCATTTCCTGCACGGCCCTGAGGTCACCGCTGGACTGAAGAACATGCGTGGCAAAACTATGACGCAGTATGTGGGGGTGCACGTTGCCGGCAATTCCCTGTTTGATGGCCCAGGTTTTCAACCGATATTGCACAGCCCGCGGTGTGAGCCGCTTGCCGGTGCGACCAATGAACAGCGCAGTTTCATCTGCAGTTTTCAGTAATGTACGTTGCGGCAACCAGGCCTGAATAGCTTCAATGGCATATCGGCCGACAGGAACGATGCGCGTCTTGTTGCCTTTGCCGGTAACGGTGACGGTGCCCTCGGCAAGATCCAATCCGTCTACATTGAGGCTTACCAACTCGGCTAGACGCAGACCTGAGGAATAGAACAGCTCCAGTATTGCGTGGTCGCGCACGGCCAACATGCCATCGTCGTTGATATCCACCAGTTTCGAAGCCTGCTCAGGCGAAAGCGCCTGCGGCAGGGTTTTTGCGGATTTGGGTGGGCGCATGCCGACGCAGGGATTGTTGTCGATGCCGTGACGGCGCGATAGAAATGCGAAAAAACCGCGCCAGGCGGACAGCATGCGTGCGATGCTTTTGCCGCCGATGCCGCGTCCATGCAGTGTGGCGATGAAGCGGCGGATGTGCGCCGTTTTCAAGCTCTGCAGGGTAATTTCACCTGCAAGTTCCTGTAGCGCGCGGATGTCGCGGCCGTAGTTTTCGCATGTGAGCGGGCTCAGGCCCCGCTCGTGGGCAAGATGGTCGAGATAGGCGGCCAGATAGTCCAAGTCGTCCGAAAAACGCCTAAAGGATATAGCGCAGCAAGGCGACGCTCATCAGCTCGCCGATGCGTTTCAGGTACAAAGTACCCATTTCCGGATAGAAGCGTTGCGCGTCTTCGCTGGCCATTGCCAACAAGCCAAAGACGTTTTCGCCGCGCAACGGAATCAGGGAAAAAGACTTGAGCGGAGCGTTGGTTTCACCGAACCAGCCGTCCAGGCTCAACGAAGGATTGTGACCGCAGTAGGGCGCGGTCAAGCCTTGTGCCCAGGTGCGTAGCGCCTCGTCGACCGGGCTGAATTCGCCGCCAGTGCTATCTTCTTCGTTTTGCGGCATTGCCCAAAGGCGGATTGCGACATGCGGCACCTGAAAGTCTTCGCGCAGGTTATGCGTTACCATTTGCACCAGCGCGTCGAAGCTGCGTGCAGCGAGTATGCCCAGTGTCAGGCGATGCACTTTGTCGCTGATGACGTCGTTTTCTTCGCCGAACTGGATCAGTTCGGACAGTTTTACTTCCAGAATGCGAATTTTGTCGCGTTGCGCCAGTTGCTGACGCTCTGCGAGCGAGATCGTGCCACTGCCGTGCGGGCTGGGCAGGTAGATTTCGGTCAACAGATGCGCATTTCGCTCGAAAAAGGCAGGGTTGGTGCGAAGGTATTCGGTGATCTGATCATCGGTCGTTTGCATGGTTGCGCTTTCTGATAATTTTTAAAGTGTGATTTCGCCTTCGAATACCGTTACCGCCGGACCGGTCATGAGTACCGGATTGCTGTCGCCAGCCCAACGTATCGTCAGTTCGCCGCCGCGCATCGCGACGGTGACTGGTGAGGCGAGTTTTCCCAGCTGGATGCCAGTTACGGCGGCTGCGCAAGCCCCCGTGCCGCAGGCAAGGGTTTCGCCCGTGCCCCGCTCGTAAACACGCAACCGGATACGATGGTCATCGACGATCTGCATGAATCCGGCGTTGACGCGTTGCGGAAAGCGCGCGTGATGCTCTATCAGCGGCCCTTGTTCGGCAACCGGGGCACTATCGACATCGTCGACGATTTGCACCGCATGCGGATTGCCCATCGACACTGCGCCGATTACGACTTCAGTAGCACCTACAACTAAGTCGTAGCTGAGTGCCTGCTCTGTCGCGACAAAAGGAATATCGGCAGGGATAAAACGCGGTGCGCCCATATCTACCGTCACCTGCCCGTCGTTTTCCAGCTTGGGCCGGATGATGCCACGCGCGGTTTCAACCAGGATTTCGTTCTTGGTCGTGAGCTGCTGGTCATGCACGAAGCGTACGAAGCAGCGTGCGCCGTTACCGCATTGCTCGACCTCACCTCCGTCGGCATTGAAAATGCGGTAGCGGAAGTCGACATCGGGAATCGTCGGCTTTTCCACCAGCAACAATTGGTCGCAGCCGACGCCAAAGTGGCGATCGGCAAGAAAACGGATTTGCTCCGGACTTAAGGAAATATTTTGGCGAACGGCATCGATAACGACGAAATCGTTGCCTACTCCCTGCATTTTGGTAAATTTAAGCTTCATGGGTTCTTATTCTAAGTCATGCGTCACGGCCGGAACAGCGGCAGAGGGAGGTTCCACACCCTTGGGTTTGCGATGGCGCGGATAGCTCCACAGGTATTGCTCCGGTTTTTGCCGAATCAGTTGTTCAATGGCTTTGTTGATGGCTTCGGGTGTAGGGTCGGCATCAAGGGGTTGAATATGCATTACATAGCCGCGCCCCCACGACAAACGCTCGCCGAATGCCATCAGCACCTTGGCTCCGGTTGACTGTGCCAAGCGATGTGCCAGCGTCATGGTATAGGCCGGCCGGCCAAAAAAATCTGCCCATTCACCCTCGTTCTTGCCCGGGTTCTGGTCCGGCAGGATGCCGATCGCATCGCCTTTTTTCAATGTTCTCACTAACTCACGTACGCCCTTGAGCGTGGTTGGTGCAAGCTTGATATTGCCGCGTTCGCGGCCGGACAGGATCAAAGGCTCAAGCCATACCTGGCGAGGAGGGCGGTAAAGTACGCTGATCGGACGATGTGCCGCATAGTATTGGGCAGTAATTTCAAAGCAGCCAAGATGGGGCGTAAGAAAAATGATGCCACGGTTATCCTGCCACGCTTCTTCCACATGCTCCCATCCGTGGCAGGCGCGCATCCACTTGAGGATTCTCCTCTGCGGACGCAACCAGATGGCAATGATTTCCAGCGCACCCTTTCCAGATTCAGCCATGCTGCGCCGGGCGATGGATTCCAGCTCGGCCTCGTCGCGGGCGATACCGCTGGCAGCTATATTGGTACGCGTGCGCCGCGCCATTCTTCCTGTGCCGAAGTACGACCAACCGACGACGATGCCGATGGCGTGTATCAGTGGCAAAGGCAGGCGTGCGATCATACGCAGCAACCAGGTCAGCATGAATTCCTTTTTCAGTCAGAGTGTAATTTGCTATTCTAGCAACCTTTTACCCCGTAATTATTGAGCGATATCGTAATGAGCGATTACCTGTTTACCTCCGAGTCCGTTTCCGAAGGGCATCCCGATAAGGTTGCGGACCAGATTTCCGATTCCATCCTGGACGCGATCCTGGCTCAAGACCCGACTGCGCGCGTCGCAGCCGAGACGCTGACCAATACCGGCCTGGTCGTGCTGGCGGGTGAAATTACCACGACCGCCAACGTCGATTACATCAAGGTCGCGCGCGACACCATCAAGCGCATCGGTTATGACAACACCGATTACGGTATCGACTACAAGGGCTGCGCGGTACTGGTGGCCTACGACAAGCAGTCGCCCGATATCGCGCAAGGTGTGGATAAAGCGGAAGACGACCCCCTTGATCAAGGGGCCGGCGATCAGGGTCTGATGTTTGGCTATGCTTGTGACGAAACTCCGCAATTGATGCCGCTGCCGATCTGGTTGGCGCACCGACTGGTGGAACGCCAGTCGCATTTGCGCAAGGACGGTCGCCTGCCATGGCTACGCCCGGACGCCAAGTCGCAAGTTACCATACGTTATATGGACGGCAAGCCGTTCGCCATTGACACCGTGGTCCTGTCCACCCAGCATGCACCTGAAATGCATCTCGACGCGATTCGCGAGGCGGTGATCGAGGACATCATCAAGCCGATCCTGCCCAAGGAACTGATCAAGGGCGAAATCAAGTACCTGGTCAACCCGACTGGTCGCTTCGTTATTGGCGGCCCGCAAGGCGATTGCGGCTTGACCGGACGCAAGATCATCGTAGATACCTACGGCGGCTCCAGCCCCCACGGTGGCGGTGCTTTCTCCGGCAAGGATCCGTCCAAGGTCGACCGTTCCGCAGCCTATGCTGGCCGTTATGTCGCCAAGAACATCGTCGCTGCCGGTTTGGCTTCGCGCTGCTCGGTGCAGATTTCCTATGCCATCGGCGTCTCGCGTCCGACCAGCGTGATGGTCGAAACCTATGGCACCGGCAAGGTAAGCAACGAAAAGCTGACCGAGCTGGTATTGAAGCATTTCGATCTGCGTCCCAAGGGTATCGTCAAGATGCTCGACCTGTTGCGTCCGATCTATGCCAAGACGGCTGCTTACGGCCACTTTGGCCGCGACGAACCAGAATTTACTTGGGAAAGTGTCGATAAGGCAGCCGCGCTCCGAGCGGATGCAGGAATCTAAGTTCAACTGGAAAATTTAGCTGTCCTTCCTGAAGGCTGATGTCGATGATTCGATGTCAGCCTTTCTAGTTTTTGGCTCTCAAATCGGCATTAGCAGAGTATTTTCGCTTCTCACAGACTTTTCTGTGTAAGCATTCATCCATATTCAAGCCCATGCTATATTGAGGGCGCATCCTGATATCTGTTCCATTAAGTGACGAGTCCGGCGGGCTGTAGCTCAAAGTCGGCGCAAGAAGTATCCCTGGGGTAGGTCATGTTGAAAAAAATTTCAGTCGAGCATTTGCGCGTAGGCATGCATTTGCACGCCTTTTGCGGCTCATGGATGGACCACCCTTTTTGGCGTACGAAATTCATTATCGAAGACCCCAATGACATCCAGCTTGTTCTCGCCAGCAGTGTTCGCGAGGTCTGGATCAATACCGATGAGGGACTGGACGTCGAACATGGCCAGCTGGTGGAAGAGGCCGATTCGAAAGTCGCCGAAGCCCTTGCTAATGGGAAAGTCTCCGACGAAGTGGTCGAGCGTGTCAGTATCCAGAATGAAATGGATCGGGCCGGTAAAATCGTTGCCAAGGCTAAGCAGGCGGTTACTTCCATGTTCCAGGAGGTCCGCATGGGCAGGGCGCTGGATGCTCAGGATGCGCTACCGCTTGTCGAAGAAATTTCAAATTCCGTGATGCGCAATCCAGGCGCGCTGATCAGTATTGCGCGGCTCAAGAACAAGGACGAATACACCTACATGCATTCAGTAGCGGTCTGCGCGTTGATGGTATCGCTGGCGCGTCAGCTCGGAATGGACGAGGAGGCTACGCGCAAGGCGGGCCTGGCCGGCTTGCTGCATGATGTGGGCAAGATGGCAATTCCAGACGAGATTCTCAACAAGCCGGGGAAATTGACTGACGACGAATTTAATATTGTCCGAAATCATCCGGTTGCCGGCTACGAAATTCTGCTCGAAAGCAAAGGGGTGGACGCGATGGTACTCGATGTCTGTAGGCACCATCATGAAAAAGTCGACGGTGGTGGCTATCCTGATAATTTGGAGGGCGATAACTTGAGCATATACGCCAGACTGGGGGCGGTGTGCGACGTCTACGATGCTATTACTTCCAATCGGCCTTACAAGGATGGGTGGTGTCCTGCCGAGTCGTTGCGCAGAATGGCCGAATGGTGCAAGTATGGTCAATTCGACTCGCGGATTTTCCAGGCGTTCGTCAAAAGCGTGGGAATCTACCCCATCGGGTCATTGGTGCGCCTGGAGTCGGGAAAGCTGGGCGTGGTTATTGACCAGAACGAAAAATCGCTGCTGGCGCCAAAGGTTAAAGTGTTTTATTCCATCAAGTCGGGCACGCGTCTGAAGCCCCAGATCCTGGATATGTCCCTGGCTATGACACGGGACAAGATCGCCAGCCATGAAGAGTCTGGCAAGTGGGATATCCCCGACCTCAACGAATTGTGGAGTGGCCGGACGCTATCTGCCTGATGGACTTGGCTGCCGCGATTGCAAAAAGCTGAATCGGCTTTATAATTGCGAACTTACCGAGGAGCGCTGCGACGGAATTCTCCGCCAGGCTCGGTTTCGACGAACTGCGCTTACCTTAACCGTGCCGGGCACGGGAATGGGTGAGCAGTCTCCCCCTCTTCCCTCCGGCCACACATTTCAGGAATTGATGATATGAATACTGTGGCTGATTTCAAAGATTACGTTGTTGCCGACATGAGTCTTGCCGCTTGGGGTCGCAAGGAAATCGCCATTGCCGAGACCGAGATGCCCGGCCTGATGGCGATCCGCGAGGAATATGCTTCCAGCAAGCCTCTGAAGGGCGCGCGTATCACCGGCTCGTTGCATATGACGATCCAGACCGCCGTGCTGATCGAAACGCTGCAGGATCTGGGTGCCGAAGTGCGCTGGGCCTCCTGCAACATCTATTCGACGCAAGACCATGCAGCCGCAGCGATTGCTGCCGGCGGCACGCCGGTGTTCGCAGTCAAGGGCGAAACGCTGGACGAATATTGGGATTACACCCATCGCATCTTCGAATGGGCAGACGGCGGGTATTCCAACATGATCCTCGACGACGGCGGCGACGCCACGCTGCTGCTGCATCTGGGCGCACGCGCCGAGCAGGATGCCTCTCTCCTCAACAATCCGGGCAGCGAAGAAGAAGTCTGTCTGTTCAACGCGATCAAGGCCAAGCTGGCGACCGACAAGACCTGGTATTCCACCCGTCTTGCCCAGATCAAGGGCGTAACCGAGGAAACCACCACCGGCGTGCATCGCCTGTACCAGATGCACGAGCGCGGCGAACTGAAGTTCCCTGGCATCAACGTCAACGATTCCGTGACCAAGTCCAAGTTCGACAACCTCTATGGCTGTCGCGAATCGCTGGTCGACGGCATTAAGCGCGCCACCGACGTGATGGTGGCAGGCAAGATCGCCGTCGTTGCCGGTTACGGCGACGTGGGCAAGGGTTCCGCACAGGCGCTGCGTGCATTGTCGGCGCAGGTGTGGGTGACCGAGATCGACCCGATCTGCGCGCTGCAAGCCGCAATGGAAGGCTATCGTGTGGTGACCATGGATTACGCTTGCGAGCACGGCGACATTTTCGTTACCGCCACCGGCAACTACCATGTGATCACGCACGAGCACATGAAAAAAATGAAGGATCAGGCCATCGTCTGCAATATTGGCCACTTCGATAACGAAATCGATGTTGCTTCCCTGTCCGGCTACGAATGGGACGAAATCAAGCCGCAAGTCGACCACGTGATCTTCCCGGACGGCAAGCGCATCATTCTGCTGGCCAAGGGCCGCCTGGTGAACCTGGGCTGCGGTACCGGCCATCCCAGCTATGTGATGAGTTCTTCCTTCGCCAACCAGACCATTGCACAGATTGAACTGTATACCAACACCGCGCAGTATCCGGTGGGTGTCTACACGTTGCCCAAGCATCTGGACGAGAAGGTTGCGCGGCTGCAGCTGAAGAAACTCAATGCGAAACTGACTGTGTTGTCCGACGAGCAGGCTGCATACATCGGCGTGTCCAAGGCGGGTCCGTACAAGCCTGAGCATTACCGTTACTAAGATACTCAACAGCCTGGAGTGCCGGGCATGCTATTCGAGGAGGAAGCAATGAAGCTGATTGTTGTCTGGCTACTCAATGCGTTGGCGCTACTGGCTGTTGCTTATCTGATGCCGTCCATCCATGTGTCCGGGTTCACCGGGGCATTGATCGCTGCGGCGGTCATCGGCCTGGTCAATATGCTGATCCGGCCGGTGCTGGTGCTCCTTACTCTGCCAGTGACGGTAGTGACGCTCGGCTTGTTCATTCTTGTTATCAACGGGTTGCTGTTCTTTTTTGTGGGCACAATCCTGCAAGGATTCCAGGTTGCGAGCCTCTGGTCCGGCATTCTTGGGGCGCTGCTCTATAGCGTGATCTCTTGGGTGCTGGCAACGCTGGTGCTGGGCGGCAAAGATTAATAATTGAAAATGAATAAAACGCCTGTGATCAGTTTCGAATTTTTCCCGCCCAAGACGGCGGAGGGCATGGCCAAGCTGCACGCCGCGCGTGAACAGCTTGTACAGCTGCAGCCCAAGTTTTTCTCGGTGACGTTTGGCGCCGGTGGCTCGACGCGTGATCGTACGTTGGAAACTGTGCTGGAAATCCAGGCGCATGGAACAGAGGCGGCCCCGCATCTATCATGCATCTCTTCCACGCGCGACGAAATACGTACCATCCTGGCGCAATACCGTGAGCATGGCATTCGCCATCTGGTGGCGTTGCGTGGAGATCATCCGTCAGGTGAAGTGGCAGCCAGCGATTTCCATTATGCCAATGAGCTGGTGGAATTCATCCGGCAGGAAACCGGTGACTGGTTCGAGATAGAAGTTGCGGCCTATCCGGAATTTCATCCTGAGGCGCCGTCTGCAAAAGCCGACCTTGCTTCCTTCAAGCGCAAAGTAGATGCTGGCGCAAATGCCGCGATAACCCAGTATTTCTACAACACCGATGCCTATTTCCAGTTCATGGACGAGTGCGAGGCCATGGGTATCGCAGTTCCTGTCGTTCCCGGCATTATGCCGATCTACAACTTTGCACAATTGTCGCGTTTTTCTGCAGTATGCGGCGCAGAAATTCCGCGTTGGCTGCGTCTGCGTCTGCAGGATTACGGCGATGATCTGCCATCCTTGCGTGCCTTCGGGCTGGATGTGGTTACGGAGTTATGCGATCGTCTTTTGCAGGGCGGCGCGCCTGGTCTGCATTTCTATACCCTCAACCAGGCGGGCACGATCTCGACCATCTGCCAGCGCTTGGGTATGTAGCCCTTGCTGAGGTTGAAAAGCTAATTGCCGCGTCCAGCGGTTGCACCCGGAGCACGCTGTTTTTCTTTGGGAAGCCGCGTGTAACCTTGGCTTTGCGGTTGGGCGCAGGGGCGCTGTATTCGAGCGTATTGGCCTCAATGTAGCGTAGGACGGGTATCGCTAAAAAGGGCATCCTCGACGAAAAGGTAATCTCCGGCCTTGCCCTGATTCCAGAGCGCCATCAACACTATCCACTTTGTCTCTTCAAGCGAAATTGCCTCCGGCAGCGCCATGGCGCGGTCGATGACCAGTTCGCGCTGCGCCGGGTTCAGCACGCCGGCCTGCTCCAGAAACATCAGGAAACCCAGGCTGTCGCTGCTGATTTTCTTGGTTTCGATCTCGCTGTATATGCGCAGAACCCCGCTGCTGGCGGTATTCGCCTGCTGCGACATTGCTTCAAGGGCATCGAACCAGTCGAAGGCGCCGTTGATGTCGGCATCTTCAAATCCGGCGGCGGATAATTCTTTTGCGAGTGTATGTTGATCGGGATGGATATTGGCTTCGAAATAATTCTCGAACAGGTAGACGAGGACTTCAAACATTCAGGCTCCTCATTCAGGTAAAAATTAAGCGAGGCGCTGGTAACGTCCTCCCGGAAGGGTTGCGACTCTGCCTTCCAGTTCCAGCACTAGCAGCATGCTGGAAAGGGATTCGCTCGTCAAGCCGCTGCGCTCGATTAATCCATCCATGGTAATCGGGTCGTAGCCCATTTTCTCCAGTAAAGGATCCGCGGTATGTTCGACTCCGTTGGCCTTGGCCGTTTCCGGAAGGGGCGCGCCGCCTAACTCCTCCAGAATGTCATGGATGCTGTCGACCAGCTTGGCCCCTTGCTTGATGAGCTGATGGCAGCCTTTGGCGACAGGGGAGTGGATGGAGCCCGGTATGGCGAAAACTTCGCGGCCTTGTTCGGCAGCCAGCCTCGCCGTGATGAGTGAGCCGCTTTGCAGATTGGCTTCCACGACCAGGCAGCCGCGGGATAATCCACTGATAAGACGGTTCCTGCGAGGAAAGTTTTGCGCCATCGAAGGTGTTCCGAGCGGAAACTCTGAAATGATGATGCCGTTTTCGGCAATGTCGTGTGCCAACTGACGATGCCTGGCAGGGTAGACGATGTCGAGGCCGGTTCCGACGGCGGCGATCGTGCTGCCTCGTCCTTTCAGGGCTCCTCGATGCGCTGCTCCGTCGATTCCCAGCGCCATGCCGCTGACTATGCAGTAGCCGCTATCGCTTAATGCCTGCGCGAATGCTTCGGCAGTTTTTTCACCTTGAGGTGTGGAATTTCTGCTGCCTACGATAGCAATAGAAGGCTGGTTAAGGAGCTCCAGGCGACCTTTGCAATAAAGTAGCGGTGGAGGGTCGGGGATTTCAAGCAGCGCGCGCGGATACTGTACGTCGCCTAGCGTGATCAGGTAATTGCCGGTGTGCTCCAGCCATGCCAGTGTCTTGGCGATATCATCCGGGTTCGGTCCATCAGCGATTTGCTGAGTGACCTCTTCTTTCACGATCTTGCGCAATTCGGCGCGTGGCGCTGAATAAATCCTTTCGGGGGAGCCAAAATGGCTTAAAAGCGCGCGGTAGGATTGGCTGCCCAATCCATCGATCAGGCTCAGGCCAATCCACAGCGACGCCTCTTCGGGCGTTGTGCTGTCCGGGTTTTCCAATGTTAAGGCGTGGCTACGATATCTGGCGCATGAATCTGGCGTTCAGATTGCATTACAAGGCCGTATGAAACGCGTTCAAAGGTGCGGAAGATCATCAGCAATCCGACGCGTTCGTCGGGAAGCTTGATTTCCGCAAGGTCCGGCTTGCCATCCGTGCGCCGGGTGCCCAGGCGGGTCTGCACCCGGCCTTCTTCGTCGCGTTTGAGGCTGCCGTCATCGTTGCGCTCCAGGTTGACGTAGCCTTCGCTCTTGACTTCGTCGTCCTTACTCTTGGACGGGGGCAGGGACGCGCCTTCGCGATAGATCGCCAGGACATGGCCTACTTCAAGGCCGTCCGCAGCGCCGCGATTGATGGCGACGATAGAATTCCGGCCAACGTCAGAAGCGCCTTCGTAGGTGGAAACTATGCGCCCGCGAATTTCCTCGTCAGGGGCATGAGGGACAAAGGTTTCCAGCGTGGCATCGGAGGGGGTGATGAGGCGATCGTCAATTGCGACATCCTGCTTGATGCGCCGGATTTCCACGGTGGCAGGCTCGCCGTATTTGACCGTGCGCGCATCGCCCAAATAAATTGTTTCCACGCCCAGCTCTTCCTTGCTGTCAGGGTCGATCAATGGTTTACCGGCACGGAAGATCTGCCAATCGATGCCGTCGCCGTCTGTCACCTTGTCCGCGTAGACTTTCATGCCCGGTGCCAGCAACAGCCGGCCATCTTCTGCGCCGATTATCTTGGGCGTACCCTCGAGTTCATCCTTGGCGATGATGAGCGGCTGGCTCAGGAAGGGGGCGATGGCGCTGGGGGCGATGGTCGGAATGGCTTGCTTGTCGAGCGGCTCAATGCGTGTGCCGGGTTCCAGCTTGACCGTGCCGCGTAGCAGTCGCAGTTGCGGAGTGGCGCCGCTGAGGTCGAGCACCACGACGTCGCCGGGGTAAATGAGGTGCGGATTTCGAATCTGCTCGCGATTCATCTTCCACACTTGCGGCCAGAGCCAAGGGTCTTTCAGGAAACGCGCTGAAATATCCCACAAGGTATCGCCCTTGACCACGACGTAGCGATCCGGATGATTCTCCCTGAGCTGTATGACGTCCGCCCATGCCGTCGAAGCAAGGCACCAAAGCAAGAGCGGCGTTATAATGTAATTTTTCATGTTGACCCCAGCCAATGAAGAGCGAAATGCAATTCTTGAAGTTGGTTTAAATTCTGCATGTAATTCATTAGACAATCAAGCTTTTATGGCAATTTTGAACATCTTGCATTATCCCGACGAGCGCCTGCATACGATAGCCCGGCCGGTTGTTGAAGTCGACGACAGGATACGTCGGCTGATCGACGATATGGCCGACACCATGTATGCCGCGCCTGGAATTGGTTTGGCTGCAACGCAGGTCGACGTGCACGAGCAGGTGATCGTGATCGATATTTCCGAGGATAAAAAGGGCTTGCGCGCCTTTATCAATCCTCGGATCGTGACCAGTTGCGGCACCCAGGATTACGAAGAAGGCTGTTTGTCCGTGCCCGGTATTTACGAGACCGTGCGTCGTGCCGAGAAGGTAACTGTCGAAGCACTGGATCGCAACGGCGAGAAATTCACGCTGGAAGCGGACGGCTTGCTGGCCGTGTGTATCCAGCATGAAATAGATCATCTCAAAGGCAAGGTGTTTGTCGAGTACCTGTCGCAGCTTAAGCAGGGTCGCATCAAGAACAAACTCAAGAAGCGCTTGCGCGAAACCATGTAATTTCTCGCTGAAGCATTTGGTCGCAGACGAAGTCCAGCCATGGCCGCCTGCGTCTTTTGTCTGGCCTGCGAACGAAGCCTTTACCAAAGATTGAGACTGAGATGAAAATAATTTTTGCCGGAACGCCGGAGTTTGCGGTGCCAGCGCTGGCGGCATTGATCGCGGCCGGCCACGAAATCGTATTGGTGCTGACGCAGCCGGATCGGCCGGCCGGCCGAGGCATGAAGCTGAAGGGCAGCCCGGTCAAGGAGCTGGCTTTGCAGCACGGTCTTCCGGTCTACCAGCCCGAAACGCTCAAAACCCCCGAAAGCCAAGCGCCCGTCGCTGCTGTCGAAGCGGACGTGATGGTCGTTGCCGCGTATGGACTTATTCTGCCGCAAGCGGTGCTCGACATGCCGGGTCAGGGCTGCCTCAATATCCATGCATCGCTGTTGCCCCGCTGGCGCGGCGCGGCGCCCATCCAGCGCGCGATTCTTGCCGGCGATGCGGAAACCGGCGTGACCATCATGGAGGTCGTGCTGGCGCTGGATGCTGGTGCCATGCTGAAAAAAGGCGTTGTGCCGATTACCGAGCGCGACACTGCTCAAAGTTTGCACGATGCCCTCGCGGAAATGGGCGGACGGCTGATGGTCGAAACCTTGGCGGAGCTGGGTACGATTCAGGCCCAACCGCAAGATGAAGCGCTGGTGACGTACGCCGAAAAACTGCGCAAGGATGAAGCGCCGCTGGACTGGAATAGCAATGCTGCCGATCTGGCACGGCAGGTCCGTGCGTTTAATCCCTTTCCTGTGGCGCAAGCGACATTCGAGGGGGAGCCCTGGCGTATCTGGATGGCTTATGCGGTGCCGGATGTTTCAGGGGCTCCCGGCGAGGTTCTCAATACCTCCGACGGCATACTCGTGGCCTGCGGCGCAGGGGCGCTACGTATTACCGAAGTGCAGAAGCCTGGCGGAAAACGCCTGCAGGCACGAGATTTTCTCGCGGGCAATCCGCTCAAGCCCGGCGACCGGTTCTCCGCTTGAATTTTTGACGATGGCCGCCATCTAATCGGCGTCGATATTGAAGAGGTAATAAAGCATATGTTGGGCAACTGGTTGAAAACCTCGATCCTGATGGCGGGCATTGTGGTGCTGTTCGGCATGGTTGGCGCAGCGCTGGGCGGTGCAGGCGGCATGCTGATTGCGCTGGCGTTTGCCGGGGCGATGAATGTCTACGCCTACTGGTTTTCCGACAAGGCGGTGCTGCGCATGTATAACGCGCGCGAAATCGATGCGCAAAGCGCGCCCAGGTTTTACAGCATGATCAAGGAGCTGGCAGCCAATGCCGGCTTGCCGATGCCGCGCGTTTACATCATCGACGAGGCACAGCCCAATGCGTTCGCCACCGGCCGCAATCCCGAGAATGCCGCGGTTGCCGCGACCACCGGCATCATGCAGATTCTTTCCGAGCGCGAACTGCGCGGCGTGATGGCGCATGAGCTGGCGCATGTGAAGCATCGCGACACCTTGATCTCGACGATATCTGCGACCATCGCCGGCGCGATTTCCTCGATTGCCCAATTTGGTATGCTCTTTTCAGGCGGACACAACGATCGCGAAGGCGGCGTGCATCCTGTCGTGGCGATTTTGATCATGATTCTGGCGCCGATTGCCGCGATGCTGATTCAGATGGCGATTTCGCGTTCGCGCGAATTCGAGGCCGATCGCGGCGGGGCGGAAATCAGCGGCGATCCCGGAGCATTGGCTTCCGCCCTGCAAAAAATCCATAACTACGCGCATCGCGTACCGATGGAAATTGCCGAACAGCACCCGGAAACGGCGCAGATGATGATCATCAATCCGTTATCCGCCGAGGGCATCAAAGGCCTGTTCAGCACCCATCCGCAAACCGAGGAACGGGTTGCGCGACTGATGGCCATGGCCATCTGACGCCGGCAGCCGCTCTTGGATAAAAGCCAGCAACTCGCAGCCCAGGCCATCAGCCAGGTTCTGGGCGGGCGCAATCTCACGCAGGCGCTGGAAAGTCTCTGGCGTCTTCATCCGCAACTGACGCCGCAGCAGCGTTCCACCACGCAGGATCTGAGCTATGGCGTGCTGCGGCATTATGGTCAGCTCCAGGCTGTGCTCGATCAGTTGCTGGAACGCCGTCTGGAGGACGAGCCGGTGCACTGCCTTCTGCTGGCGGCCTTGTATCAGTTGGAGCATGGCAAAACTTCCGCGTATGCGGTGGTCGATCACGCAGTCAAAGCTGTGGTGAGAATGAAAAAAGCCTGGGCAAAGGGGCTTGTGAATGCTGTTCTACGCAATTTCCTGCGCCGCCGCGAAATGTTGCTGGAGGCCATTGCCGACGATGAGGTTGCCCGCTATTCCTACCCGCAGTGGTGGATAGAAAAACTGAAGAAGGACTACCCCACCGAATGGACTTCCATCCTTGAGGCCGGGAATCGCCATCCTCCGCTGACCTTGCGCGTCAATCGTCGCCATATTTCGAGCGCGGAGTATCTTCATAAGCTGGAAGAAATGGCGATCGGCGCGCATCTCTTGGGGGCGAGCGCACTCATGCTCGACCAGCCTGTGCCCGTGGAGAAATTACCCGGTTTTCTGAATGGTGACGTGTCGGTCCAGGATTACGGCGCCCAGTTTGCGGCCCAGTTACTGGATGTGCATGACGGCATGCGCGTGCTGGATGCCTGTTGTGCGCCGGGCGGCAAGACCGGTCACGTACTCGAAACGGCAGATGTTGCGATGACGGCGGTGGATAGCGACGAAACCCGTCTGGCACGCACCCGCAGCAATCTCGACCGACTCGGATTGTCTGCGAAGCTGGTGGCAGGCGATTCCGGCAACCCCGACACATGGTGGGACGGCCAGCCTTTCGACCGCATCCTGGCCGATGTGCCATGCAGTGCATCCGGCATTGTCCGGCGGCATGTCGATATCAAATGGCTGCGCCGCGAATCGGATCTGAACAGCTTTACATGCCAGCAGGCGCAGATACTGCGCGGTTTGTGGCGTACCTTGGCAAACGGTGGTAAATTGCTGTACGTGACCTGCTCGATATTTATCGAAGAAAATCAACGACAAATCGATGCGTTCCTCGCAGAGCAGGCGGACGCTCGACAACTCCCGCTTGCCGGGTTGAGGGACGGCCAATTACTGCCAAGTGCTGACCATGACGGATTCTTTTACGCACTACTTCAAAAAATTTAGCCGGGTAGGGCTTGGGTTGGTTTGCTGCTTCATTCTCAATGCGGCGGCGGAGGGCATACAGGTAAACAATGCGGAACTGGTCCTTGGCGATAATGCCTATGAACTCAATGCCGATTTTGAAATCGCGTTTTCACCCGAAGTCGAAGCTGCGCTGAACAAGGGCGTCAAACTGAGTTTCCTGATCGAATTCCAATTGCTATCCCCACGGGAATACTGGTTCGACGATGAAATCACCACCAAGAGCCAGCTGATCCAGCTCAGCTATCATGCGCTCTCCAGGCAGTACCTTATCAATGTCGATCAGCATCAGAAGTCCTTTACTACCTTGCAGGAAGCCAAAGAGGAACTCTCGAGTTTGCGGGATTGGGTAGTGCTGGATAAGTCGGATATTGCCAAGGGGGAAAGCTATCAGGCAATCCTGCGCTTCCGTCTGGATCATTCACGTTTGCCGAAAGCATTGCAGGTCGAGGCCTTGGGCTCCGAAAAATGGACGCTGATTTCGGAGCGCTATCGCTGGGTTCCGAACTTCCAGCATCCATGATAAAAATCGAGTTGTCGGCTCTCCGAGTTTGCGCGTTTAAATGAAGTACATCGTTTTCATTTCCGCAGTTTTGGGCGCGGTATTACTCTATCTGCTCTCCCATGCCAGTGCGAATACCGCCTTGTCTGGGCAGAACTACACCCTGCTGCTGGCACTCAACATCGCTCTCGCGGTGTTTTTCATCATCCTGATCAGCCTTCAGTTGTGGAAGCTTTACCGACAAATGCGCAATCAGGTGATTGGCAGCCGGCTGACCTTGCGGCTTCTTGGCATGTTTGCCTTGATGGCGCTGATCCCCGGGCTGATCGTTTATGCGGTTTCGGTCAATTTCCTCACCCGTTCAATCGAATCCTGGTTCAACGTAAAAGTCGAGGCGGCGCTGGATGGCGGCCTGCGACTCGGGCAGAGCGCGATCGACATCTTGCTGGTCGATCTGGAAGAGAAGGGCGAGAACATGGCGATATCGCTGGCTTTTCAGCCCTCAACTTCGCATCTTTCGCTGCTCAACGACTTGCGCGAGCGTAGCGGCGTGCAGGATGCGGTATTGCTGACACTGCAAGGTCGCATCCTTGCATTTTCCAGTGCCGATGCCTCCAGTTTTCTGCCCGACCTACCCACCGTTCCGCAATTACGCCAGGCGCGGCAGCGCGTTTACGGAAAAATCGAGCCGATTCCCGATAAGGGGTTGTATCTGCGTGTGCTGGCACCGGTCAATACCGCCGATATTCATGGCGAAACCCGAATATTGCAGCTATTGCAGCCGGTGCCGAAATCCTTGTCGCTGACTGCTGAGTCGGTGCAGGCGGTCTATCAGGATTACCAGGAGCTTTCCTACACTCGTACTGCTCTCAAGGAGGTGTTTGCGCTTACGCTCACCCTGGTACTGATGCTGGCGATGTTATCCGCGCTGGCATTCGCTTTTGTGCTGAGTCGCCGCCTGTCGGCACCGTTGGGTCTATTGGCAGAAGGCACGCGAGCGATTGCCAGCGGTGATTACGGGAAAATGCTGCCGGCTCATGGCAAGGATGAGCTGGGGGTATTGGTGCAATCCTTCAATAGTATGACGCGTCAGTTATCCGAAGCGACACAGGCCGCAGAACGCAACCGGGCTCGGGTGGAGGCGGCGCGAGGCTATCTCGAAACCATCTTGTCGCATCTTTCCTCAGGTGTCATGGCATTCGACGACCGCTTCCGGATGCGTACTTTCAACCCTTCTGCGGCCCATATTCTTGGGGTCGATCTGGCCCCGGCACTGGGTCAGCCGCTTGAAAGATTGGCGCAATCGCCTGCGATGACGACGTTGCTTCAGGCCGTGCTGGTTCATTCCGCCGATGAAAAAACCGGAGAGTGGCAACAGCAACTTGAAATTGAAAGCACGCAAGGCAAACAGGTATTGCTGGTACGTGGCACGCGCCTTCCCAAGGGTACGGAAAGCGGTTACGTAGTGGTGTTCGACGATGTCACGACACTTATGCAGGCGCAACGCGATGCGGCATGGGGCGAAGTCGCACGGCGACTGGCACATGAGATCAAGAACCCGCTGACACCTATCATGTTGTCAGCAGAACGCTTGGAGCACAAACTCAGCGACAAACTGGAAGGCGCCGATGCCGCCATGCTGCGGCGCGCCACGCAAACGATAGTCGGCCAGGTATCGGCCATGAAAAGCATGGTCGACGAATTCAGCGAATATGCGCGTTCGCCGGCGCTCAATCTGGGGGCTCTGGACCTCAATGCCCTAGTGCGGGATGTATTGGCGCTATATGAATCTCATGGTATCCAGATCCGCCTGGAACTCGAAGATAAAGTACCGGCTGTTCACGGCGATGCGACAATGCTGCGGCAGGTGCTGCATAATTTATTGAAAAATGCGCAGGATGTACTTGAAGGGCGACCGAACTCGGTTATCCATGTGAAAATAACTTCTGAAAATGGTATGGTAAGGCTTGCGATTTCGGATAACGGCCCCGGCTTCCCGCCAGAGCTGATTGCACGCGCTTTCGAGCCATATGTAACTACCAAGCGCCATGGCACTGGCCTTGGCCTTGCGATTGTGAAAAAAATTGTGGAAGAGCACAAAGGAAATATCAAGATCGAAAATCAACCGCAAGGTGGAGCGGTGGTCTCGCTGCTCCTGCCGGTGAAGGAGGCTGCATGACGGCGCGTCAGGTTCTTGTCGTGGACGACGAAGTCGGCATTCGCGAGCTGCTGAGCGAAATCCTGCGCGATGAAGGCTATCACGTCAAGCTTGCGGAAAATGCCGCGCAAGCACGCGATTCGCGCCAGCAGGAGCGCCCCGATCTGGTACTGCTGGATATCTGGATGCCGGATTGCGACGGCATCAGCCTGCTTAAAGAATGGGGCAATGGCGGATTGTTGACGATGCCGGTGGTGATGATGTCCGGTCACGGCACGATAGACACTGCCGTCGAGGCGACTCGCATCGGTGCCTTCGACTTCCTGGAAAAGCCGATTGCGTTACAAAAGCTGCTCAAAACGGTAAATGCTGCTCTGAAGCATGCGGAACACCAGCCGCGTACCGGCATGAACCTGCTCAGTCTTGGCAAGAGCGCGGCAATCGCCGATTTGCGCACCCGGCTGGAGCATTTGGACGGGCTCAAGGTGTCCTTGCTGTTGATCGGCGCGCGCGGCTGTGGCGCCGAACTGTGTGCCCGTTTTCTGCACCGGCCGGAAACCCCCTGGCTGGAACTTTCGCAGCCTGAAAAGCTGGCCAATGCGCCGCTGGAGCTACTGGAACAGGCCCGCGACGGCTTGATTTACGTGCCGGAAGTGGCAGAGCTCGGCAAGACCGAGCAAAAAGGATTGCTACTGTTGCTTGGCAAGGCAGACAAGTACGGGACGCGAGTTGTCTGTGCTACCACTCGTGCATTGCCGCAAATGGTGCAGGCTGGGCAGTTCGAAGAAGCCTTGCTGCATGCGCTTTCCGCGGCCAGCTTGGATATTCCGCCGCTTGCGGATCATCGCGAGGATATTCCCGACCTCGTCAAGGCGATGGCTACTTTCCTGGCGGAAAGTGGAGAGGTCCAGCAATATCGTGAATTCGATGTGGCGGCGCTGAATGCGATGCGTAATGCCGAATGGCCTGGGAATCTTGCCCAATTGAAGGTGGCTGTCAAAAACCTGATGCTGACCACGATCGGCGAAAAAATCACCTTGGAGGAAGCTACTCGGGTGCTGGAGCAATTCTCCGTTCCCGAACCTGCGGCACCTGTTGCAGCTGCGCTTCCGCTGGATCTGAACATGGCACTGCGCGATGCGCGCGATGCCTTCGAGCGCATTTATTTCGACTACCACATCGCCAAGGCGGGCGGTAACATGAGCAGGGTCGCGGAAGCAGTCGAGTTGGAGCGTACCCATTTATACCGCAAATTGAAGCAGCTCAATATCCGCACTAAACAATAGATAGTTCCAGTATTTAAATTCAAGGGGTAATCATGAACAAATTGTTTGTAGCCATGACCGCCGGATTGTTTGCGTTACTTACTGTCTTCATTGCTGAAGCAGGTGTGGCAGTGACTGATACCGTGCTTTCCAAGGAAAAACAGGAATCCGCCGGGCAGGTTCAGAAAAAAGCTGATAAAAAATCCAGTGAGAGGACTGGGGGTGCGTCCGCGTCCGCGGCCTCAGGCGCCAAGGCCAAGAAATAGAAAGTTGTCGTCCTACTCCATAGCCAGATCGGCAATGACCGGGGTATGATCCGAAGGTCGCTCCAGCTTGCGCGGTCCTTTGTCGATCCAGCAGGCAGAGCATTCAGCGGCCAGCTCTGGCGAAAGCAGAATATGGTCGATGCGCAAGCCGAGGTTGCGGCGGAACGCGGCCATGCGGTAATCCCACCAGGAGTAGATGCACTCCTGCTCTTCGAAGAGGCAGAACGCATCGGTCAGGCCCAGGCCGATCAACTCCTTGAAAGCGGCCCTTTCCTGTGGACTGACCAGTACTTGTCCCACCCAAGCGGCAGGATCGTGTACGTCGCGATCTTCCGGTGCAATATTGTAGTCGCCTAGCAAAGCCAGTTTCGGGTGGCGCTGCAACTCCTCGCGCAGCCAGCCCGTCAGAGCCTTGAGCCAGGAAAGCTTGTATTGATACTTATCGGATTCCAGGCTCTGCCCGTTAGGCATATAAGCACATACAATGCGCACATCGCCAATCGTGGCTGCGATCACCCTTTTTTGCTCATCAACGAAAGCCGGGATATTAATGGTGACGTCGCTCAATGGATGTTTGCTCAGGATGGCCACGCCGTTATAGGTTTTCTGTCCCGCGTGAACCGCCTGGTAGCCGATTGCGGATAATGCCTCGAACGGAAACTTGGCGTCTTCCAGCTTGGTTTCCTGCAAGCAAAGTACGTCGGGCTGGTTAGCGTCGAGCCAATCCAATACATGCTGCAGACGCACGTTGAGCGAATTGACGTTCCAGGTGGCGATCTTCATTACGCCGCTTCGGTCATGCCATTGTGGCGCAGCAAGGCGTCGATGGTCGGCTCCCTGCCGCGAAAAGCGATAAAGGATTCAAGTGCCGGGCGCACGCCGCCTTGAGCCAGGATTTCACTCCAGAAGCGATGACCGGTTTCTTCGTTCAACACGCCGTTTTCCTCGAACAGGCTGTAGGCGTCGGCGGAAAGCACTTCCGCCCATTTGTAGCTGTAGTAGCCGGCCGCATAGCCGCCGGCAAAAATATGCGAAAAATTGTTGGGGAAGCGGTTCCATTGCGGCGGACGCACCACGGCGACCTCGTCACGGACTGCTTCCAGCAATTGCAGTGGAGTCTCATTGCCCTTGGGGTCGAAGTCGCTGTGCAACAGCATGTCGAACAGCGAGAACTCAATCTGACGCACGGTCTGCATGCCGGCCTGGAAGTTTTTGGCGGCGACCATCTTATCGAACAGTTCCTTCGGCAGGTGTGCGCCGGTCTCCACGTGCTTGGTCATATGGCGCAACACTTCCCATTCCCAGCAGAAGTTTTCCATGAACTGGCTGGGCAGTTCGACGGCATCCCATTCCACACCCTTGATGCCGGAGACGCCATACTCTTCGACCTTGGTGAGCAGGTGATGCAAGCCGTGGCCGAACTCGTGGAACATGGTGATGACTTCATCATGTGTGAACAATGCTGGCTTGTTCCCGACAGGTGCAGAGAAGTTACAGGTAAGGAAAGCGACTGGTGTCTCAATGCCGTGCGCTTTTCTGCGCCGGGTGATCGCTTCATCCATCCACGCGCCGCCGCGTTTGCCGTTGCGGGCATAAAGATCCAGGTAGAACTGGCCGATCAACTGGCCGTCGTGATCGGTAATGTCGTAGAAGCTGACGTCCTTATGCCATACCGGCGCTTCCGATTTACGCACGTGAACGCCATAAATCGTCTCGACGACCTTGAATAAGCCATGCAGCACCTGCGGCTCGGGGAAGTATTGCTTAACTTCCTGATCGGAAAACGCGTACTTTTCCTCGCGCAGTTTTTCAGAAACATAGGCCACGTCCCAAGCCTGCATTTCACTCAGGCCGAGTTTGTCAGCGGCGTAGGCTTTCAGCTCAGCCATGTCCTTTTCAGCGAACGGTCGTGCGCGAACTGCCAATGTACGCAGGAAATCCATCACTTGAGGTGCGGTCTGTGCCATCTTGGTGGTGAGCGAGACCTCGGCGTAATTCTTGTAGCCGAGGAGCTGCGCCGATTCAGCGCGCAACTCAAGGATTTCCTTGATGAGTCCGGTATTGTCCCATTCCGGTTTGCCGAACTCGGATGCGCGAGTGGCATAGGCAAAGTACAGTTTTTCACGCAAGACACGATGGTCTGCGTACTGCAGCACCGGCATGTAGGAAGGGAAGTGCAGCGTGAATTTCCAGCCCGCTTTCCCGTCAGCTTCGGCAGCTTCGCGTGCTGCTTGTAGTGCATCCTCAGGAATGCCGGCAAGCTCCGCTTCGCTTTCGACGAAATGTGCAAAATCGTTGGTGGTGTCGAGCAGGTTTTCCTCGAACTTGGCGGAGAGCGATGAAAGCGCCTCCTGGATTTCCTTGAATCGGGCCTTCTTGTCGGCAGGCAATTCTGCACCGCCCAGGCGGAAATCGCGCAATTCGTTCTCGATGATCCTGCGCTGCGCGGAGGTTAATTGTTCAAACGTCGGGTTGGCGCGTAAAGCACGAAATTTTGCATACAACGCTTCGTTTTGCGAAATATCTGCGTAAAACACAGTTAAAACGGGTAGATTTGCGTTATAGGCTTCCCGCAATTCCGGCGTATTGACCACGGAATTCATATGTGAAACTTGCGACCAGGCACGCGAGATGCGTTCCTCCATATCTTCCAGTGAGCGCGCAAAATTGTCCCATCCTGGCGTTTCCGCGCTTTTGCAAAGGTTGTCTATCAGCGCGCGGGCTTCGTCCAGCAGTTGCGTGATCGCGGGCGTGACGTGTTCGGGACGCACCTGATCGAATTGCGGCAGGCCGGAGAAATGGAGTAACGGGTTTTGCATCTGAGGCAGTATCCTTAGTTGATTAAGCGCAATGTGAACGGATAGCGGTATTCTTCGCCCTTGCTTGTCTTGCTGGCGGCGACGATGCACAGAATGATGTTGGCCAGCCATACGAATGCCAGCAATACGAATCCGATCAGAATGAACACCAGCACGTAGCACACCATGTAGGCGATCAGCACGCTGATCTGGAAATTGAGGGCTTCGCGCGCCTGTTCGCCAACGTAAGCGTTTTCATCCTTCTTTAACAGCCACACGATCAGGCCGGGCACAAAGCTGAAGAAAATCCCGCCGAGGTGCGTCAGTACGGCAATATTCCTGTCGTTTGCGGATACTGCGGTGTTTTCGTCATTCATGGCTTTCCCCTTATTGATTGAGTTTGTCCAGCAAAGGTTCAATGCGCTCGATCTCGGCGCTCGCCAGGATCTTGCGTACCTTGCTCTCCAGCTTGGGCAGGCTGGATTGCAGCACCTGGCGCTTTACGGACAGCACGTGCGCCGGATGCATCGAGAACTGGCGCAGGCCGAAGCCAAGGAGCAGACGGGTCAACCGCGGATCGCCTGCCATTTCGCCGCAGACAGAAATCGGCTTGCCGGCCTTATTGGCAGCCCGTATCGACATTTCGATCAGTTGCAGCACGGCTGGATGCAAGGGGTTGTACAGGTGCGCCACCGAGTCGTCGGTGCGGTCGATCGCCAACGTGTACTGAATCAAATCATTGGTGCCGATCGACAGGAAGTCCAGTTCACGCGCAAAAGCGTCTGCCTTGAGCGCGGCCGCTGGCACCTCGATCATGCCGCCCACCGGGATGTTTTCGTCGAATGGAATGTTCTGGTCGCGCAGGCTGCGTTTGGCACGGTCGAGCAGATGCAATGCCTGGCGCAGTTCGGACAAGGTGGAAATCATCGGGATCAGCAACTTGACGTTGCCATAATGCGAGGCGCGCAAAATTGCCCGTAATTGCGCATGGAAAATCTGCGGTTCGGACAGGCACAAGCGTATTGCTCTCAATCCTAATGCCGGATTGGTGCAGGTGCGTGCCTCATCCGGATTCGCCGGTTTGTCGGCACCCAGATCCAGGGTGCGTATGGTGACCGGCATGCCTTTCATGGCTTCCGTTACCCTGCGATAGGCCTCGAACTGCTCGTCCTCGGTCGGCCACTCGCGCCGGTTCATGAACAGGAACTCTGTACGGTACAGGCCGATGCCGGTAGCACCTACCGCTCTGGATTGCGCCACGTCCTCGGGAATTTCGATATTGGCATGCAGTTCGATCGTCGTGCCGTCGAGCGTGACTGCCTTGGTCAGCTTGAGCCGCTTGAGCTTCTGCTGCTCGATGTCCCATTGTTCCTGACGCAGCCGGTATTCGGTGAGGGTATTCTTGTCCGGGCTGACGATGACGACGCCCTGGTTGCCGTCGACGATGATCATTTCGCCGTCGCGGATCAGATCGCGGGCATGGTGCAGGGCAACTATCGAAGGAATATTCAGGCTGCGCGCCAGAATGGCGGTGTGCGAAGTGGCGCCCCCCACGTCGGTAATGAACGCGGCAAATTGATGCTGCTTGAACTGGATCGCATCGGCAGGGGACAGGTCATGTGCCACCAGGATCATGCCGCTTTCCTGTTTTTCCAGCACGACCTGATTGGGGTGGCCGAGCAATATCTTGATGACGCGCTCAACCACCTGTACGACATCGAATTTCCGTTCGCGCAGGTATTCGTCTTCGATTTCCTCGAACTGCGCGACCAGATCATCCATCTGCTGCTTGAGCGCCCATTCCGCGTTGCATTGTTCCTCGCGGATGATCTGGATAGGAGCATCCGACAGCGATTTGTCGGCCAATATCATCAGATGGGTGCCGACGAAAGAACCCAGTTCGGCGGGGGCGTTTGTCGGCAACTGGCGCCGGATGGCTTCCAGGTCGTGGCGCACGGTATCTATGGCTTGTCTAAAGCGCTTGACCTCGTCTTCGACCAAGTGCGCCGGTACGACGTAATGCGCAACTTCGAGCAGCGCATGGGAAACCAGATGGGCGTGACCGATAGCGATGCCGCCGGAAACGCCGACGCCGTGCATGGTGAAACTCATCTGGATTCACTCATGGGAAAGGCGATGCTCATGAAAGTTTCCCCTTTTTTCACTGTGATCACTCCGGCTCTCCGAAGCGGTTGTTGATCAAGGCTACGAGCGCATCCAGCGCTCCTGTTTCATCCGGGCCGATGGCTTCCACCGCCACTTTGCTGCCTTTGCTTGCTGCCAGCATCATCACGCCCATGATGCTTTTGGCATTGACGCGCCGATTATTGCGTTCCAGCCAGATTTCGGATTTGAACTGGCTGGCGGTTTGCGTCAGTTTGGTCGATGCGCGTGCATGCAATCCCAGCTTGTTGATAATTTCCACATCTTGTCTAACCATGGTGTATGCATGCTTCGTGAGTAAAATGAATAACGCCGCCGCAGCCGCCCGCGACCGCTTTTTCGATCAGCACCTCGAGGGGTTCATGACGATAAGCCAGTGCGCGAACCAGCATCGGCAGATTGACGCCGGCAATGCCTTCTACGCGGCCAGGCTTCAGCAGTTTTCCGACCAGGTTGCAGGGTGTTGCGCCGTAAATATCGGACAACACCAGTACGCCATCGCCTCGATCCAGTTCCCTGACCAATTCCTGTGCTTGCGGCAGCAAACCTGAGGGATCGTCATGCACGCTGACGCCGAGTTGCCGCAGTTGCGGCGGGCGCTCTCCCATCACATGGCTGGCGCAGTGGATCAGGCTTTCGCCCAGCGTACCGTGAGCGACAATCAATATACCTATCACGATTCTTCCTTATTCCAGCATGAAGTATGTCATTCCAGTTCGCGGTGGCGAACCAGGACCTTGTGCTGCATATTGCGAAAATGCTGCGACAGGCGCTCGGTGAAATACACCGAACGATGCTGTCCTCCGGTGCATCCTACGGCTACCGTCAGGTAGCTGCGATTGTCGCGCATGAAGCAGGGCAGCCATTTCTCGACGAACTGGCGGATGTCTTCGTACATGGCTTGCGCCAGCGGTTGACTCTCCAGGAACGCGACCACGGGCTGGTCGCGTCCAGTCAATGGCTTGAGCAGCGGTTCGTAATTCGGGTTGGGCAGGCAGCGGACGTCGAAGACATAATCCGCATCCAGCGGAATCCCGTGTTTGAATCCGAACGAGGTGAACAACAGCGTCAGCCCCTCATGATCCAGCGCAATGAAGTCCTTGACCCAGGAACGCAAGGCGTTCGGACTCAAATCGCTGGTATCCATGCGATGTCCCAAATCGCCCAGTTGTTCGAGCATCTCCCGCTCCAGCCGTATACTTTCTGCCAGCGTAGTGCTCCCGCTGCTGAGCGGATGGCGACGACGGGTTTCGCTGAAGCGTTTGACCAGCGTTTCAGTATTGGATTCGAGAAACAGCACTTGGACGTCGATACCTTGTGCCCGCAGGGAGCAAATGATTTCAGGCAAGGCCTCCAGCGTACTGCTGCGCGTATCGATGCTGACGGCGATACGAGTCTGCCCTGCATTAACCAGATGCTGCGTGGTTTCCGGGAGCAGGGTAGCCGGGAGATTATCCACGCAATAATAGCCGCTGTCCTCCAGCGCCTTGAGTGCGATGCTTTTTCCTGAGCCGGAAAGACCGGTAACGATAATAAGCTGCATCAGGAGTGCTCTTTATGGTCTTTTTCCGAATTGCGCCGCAGCTCGCGGCTTTGCCGCTGCATGAACTGGCGCGTGCTGTCGATGCCGCGCATTTGCAGGATCTGGTTGCGTACTGCGACCTCGACCAGTACCGCAATGTTGCGGCCGGCCGCAACCGGGATGACAACCTTGGGAATCTTGACGCCGAGGATCTTCTCGCTCTGCGCCTTGATCTTGAGCCGATCCAGCATTTGCGGGATCAGTGTCTCGGCTTTTGCCAGTTGGACAATGAAATCCAGCGGCTTGGTCGGTTTGACCGCGTTGTCGCCAAACAGGGCGCGTACGTTCAGGATGCCGAGTCCGCGCACCTCCAGGAAATCCTGCAGCAATGGTGGGCAGCGGCCTTCCAGACGATCCGGCGCGACAAGGTAAAAGTCTGCCATGTCATCGGCGACCAACCGGTGTCCGCGGGTGATCAACTCCAGCGCCAGTTCACTTTTACCGATGGCGGCTTCGCCCTTGAGCAAAACGCCGAAGCCCTGTACTTCCATGAAAACGCCATGAAAACTGGTCGATTCCGCCACCGCTTGTGCGAGATAGTGGCTCAGCACTTCCATCAGGCGCGGACTTTTCTCCGGCGATGTGAAAAGAGGGGTGCTGCGCTTTTCAGCGGCTTGCAACAATGCTTCAGGTACTGCTTCGCCGTTAGCGACAACGACGGCGGCAAGGTCAGTGGAGAACAGGTTGGCAATGGCCTGTTGCGCATCGGGTTTGCTCAGGTTGCGCAGGTAATCCATTTCGGCGCAGCCGAGCACCTGTACCCGGTTCGGGTGCACGAAATTGAGGTGTCCAATCAGCGCCAGCGAGGGTTTGGAGACGGTGTCGCTGGTCAGCGGATGATCGCCGCCGTCATGCCCCGCTACCCAGGCAAGCTTCAGCTTGCGGCGGGTGTCCTTGTAAAGCTGGGCGACGCTGATTTCGGACATGGTGCTTGGACTTACTCGGTTGCTTGATGCTTCACGGCACCGTTGGTGCGGTGGTGATCGCCCTGCTTTTCCTTATGCTTCAGCACTTGGCGATCCAGTTTGTCAGCGACCAGGTCGATGGCGCTGTACATGTTCTCGTCGGAGCTTTCCGCATGCAGATCATTGCCGGGAACATGCAGGGTAACTTCCACGTTTTGCTTGAGTTTCTCGACCGACAACGTCACCTTGACATCGATCACCTGGTCGAAATGTCCAGTGACGCGCTCCAGCTTGGACGTGACGTAGTCGCGCAGAGCTGGTGTAACTTCCATATGGTGGCCGGTCAGATTCAGGTTCATGATTTGCTCCTTGTGGTAAAAACGTTTACAACGCCTTGCGTTGGCTCGCCGGCGGGATTTGCAGCGATTCGCGGTATTTTGCGATGGTGCGGCGTGCGACGACTATGCCTTGCTTGCCGAGAATTTCGGTGATCTGGCTGTCCGAAAGCGGTTTTTTCGGGTTTTCTTCGCTCACCAGTTGCTTGATCAGTGCCCGGATCGCGGTGGCCGAACAGGCGCCGCCGGTATCGGTGGCAACGTGGCTGCCGAAGAAATACTTCAGTTCATATACGCCGCGCGGCGTCAGCATGTATTTGCGCGTGGTGACACGTGAAATGGTTGATTCGTGCAGTCCCACCTCATCGGCGATTTCGCGCAACACGAGGGGACGCATCGCGATATCGCCATGCTCGAAGAAGTTGCGCTGGCGGTCGACCACGGCCTGCGACACGCGGAGTATGGTGGAAAAACGCTGCTGGATATTCTTGATCATCCATTTCGCCTCCTGCATCTGGCTCATCAGATATTGGCTCGAATTGTCGCGGTTGCGCTTGAGGATGTCGGCGTAGAGCTGGTTGATGCGCAGCTTGGGCATCACCTCCTGGTTCAGGTTGGCCAGCCAGACTCCCTTGACCTTTTTCACGACGATTTCGTGCTGGATGTACTGGTCGGAGCCGATGTGCGAGAACCCTGCACCCGGGCGCGGATTGAGCTGGGTAATGAGGTGTTGCACATCGCGCAGGGTTTCCTCGCTGCAATGCAGGACTTTGCGCAATCGTGCGTAATCGCGGCTCGCCAGCTCGGGGAGGTTGTTTTCTACGAGATGAATTGCTACTTCAAGGTGCGGTGTGGTTTCCGGCATCGCGCGCAGTTGCAGGCTCAGGCATTCGGCAAGGTTGCGTGCGCCGATGCCGGGCGGATCGAGATGCTGGATCAGCTTGAGCGCGGTTTGCAGCTCCATCGGATCGACTTCCTGCTCTTCCGGCAGCATTTCGGCCAGCTCTTCCAGTGATTGCTCCAGATAGCCATCTTCGTTGATGGCGTCCACCAGAACCGAAGCCAGTGTCTGGTCCCGCTCCGAGAGCGGCATGAGGTGCAATTGCTCCAGCAGGTGCTGGCGCAGGGTAGTGGACTCGGCTTCCTGGAAAACGTAATCGTTGTCGTCGTCGTCGCTGCCGGAACCGCCTTCTTCCCAGCGATTGCCGATCGCGGATTCGCCATAACTATCGCCAAACGCCTCACCGCCGAAATCATCCTGGCGAGGTCCTTCTTCCACCGGAACGGTGGTTTCCTGCGGATTGATCGGGATATGCTCGTCGGGACCACTGCCATCGTCCTGCTCGATGCGTTCAAGCAGTGGATTGGCCTGCAGTATTGTTTCCAGCTCCTGATTAAGCTCGACAGTCGACAACTGCAGTAAGCGTATGGATTGCTGTAGCTGCGGCGTGAGCGCGAGGTGTTGGGAGAGTCGGAGTTGAAGGCTTTGTTTCATAGTGTTCTCGGATCGCCTAGAGGCGGAAATCTCTGCCGAGATAAACTTCTCTTACGCTGTCATTATGAATGATTTCGTCCGGATGACCAGAGGCAAATACCTTGCCTTCATTCACGATGTAGGCGTGATCGCAGATGCCCAGCGTTTCGCGCACGTTGTGGTCTGTGATCAGCACGCCGATGTCGCGCTCCGTCAGGAATCGTATGATTTTCTGGATATCCAGTACCGCAATCGGATCGATGCCGGCAAATGGTTCGTCCAGCAGAATGAATCGAGGATTGGTGGCCAGGCAACGGGCAATTTCCACACGCCGGCGTTCGCCGCCGGACAGGCTCACCGCCTGGTTTTTCCGCAAATGCGTGATATGCAGTTCATGCAGCAGCTCTTCGAGTTTTTCCTTCTGCTGTTCAGGTGTCAGTTTCTGCAGTTCCAGAATGGCGAGGATATTGTCCTCGACATTCATCTTGCGGAATATCGAAGGCTCTTGCGGAAGATATGCCAGCCCCATGCGCGCCCTGCGATGGATGGGCAGGCGCCCCAGGTCCTTGCCGTCAAGCAAAATGCGCCCGCCATCCAAAGGAACTAACCCGACCATCATGTAGAAGCTGGTCGTTTTGCCCGCGCCGTTGGGGCCGAGCAAGCCGACGACCTCGCCGCTCTTGATGGACAACGAAATGTCCTGCACGACAGTGCGCGTCTTGTAACGCTTGCGCAGGTTTTCGACTTTTAATTCGCTCACGTCTTTAACCGTTAAGGATTGCCGGTGGAAGGAGTCGCGCTAGCCGGTGCCGGCGCAGTCTTTTTCTTGGGCTGGATGACTGCCCGCACACGTCCTTTGGGTGCGGAAGTCGACTGTGTGCCGCCGATCACTTCGGCATACTCGGCGCCGGCGTCGTACATGATGTAGTCGCCGTTCACGATGTCTTCGCCGCGTTTGACCCAGGCCTTGGTGTAAAGCTGAACCTTGTCCATGCGTCCGTCATATTCGATACGTTGGGCGCTGCCCTGCATGTACTCATCCTTGCCTTCCATTTTCTGCCTGAAAGTGGTCGGATTGCCATAGGAGCTGCTGTGCTGAAAGCCATTTGCATCTTCCCGCACCACCAGCTTGTCGGCGTGGATGATCAGCGTGCCTTGGGTAAGAATTACGTTGCCGGTATAGGTGCTGGTCTTTTTGGCGTCGTTGACGATGACGTTGTCGGCTTCCAGATCGATAGGTTTGTCGCGGTCGGCGCCTTCGGCGAATGCTGCGCAGGAAAATAACAGCGCCAAGGCAGCGAGCAGGTAAGTGTGGCTGCGATGCAGGTTTGTCATTATGGTCTCCGGGTGCGGGGTTTTGATACGCCTGTAACGGCTTTTCTTGTGATTGCCGCCTTGGCAGTCGGCGCTTTCTTCAGAGCTTGCGGTTTTTTCGTTTTTGCAGCGCGGGGGAGAGGCTTCTCATAATGCGCACGCACGCGCTTCGAAAGTTTCAATATACCGCTTTTCTTGTCATATTCCATGCCTGTCGCATGAACCACAGTGCGCGGTGCCTGCAGTATCGTCACGGCCCGGTCGGTACGCGCAAACTCGTCATCCGGTGTGATATGCAAAAAATCGGTCAGAACGGTCATTTCCCCTTTTTGCGGAGTCGCCCCGCGGACGACCTTGACCTTGTCCATCAAATAAACCTGCTTGCCATCACTGGTAACCAGCCCGCGCTGGCCTTCGATCTGAGTATAAGGCTTGGTTTCGGAATATTGGGTGAAGCGGGGCCGGACCAGGTGCGTGCTGTCGTCATCCGGGTAATGCACCATTTCTGCGGCTGCCAGCATATAGCGTGGATTACCATTCGGATCGGTTTTGAGCGTATGGAAATTATTCAATTTGTAATCCGGATCATGACGGCTGCTGCCATCGCTTTTAGGCCCTGGTGGTTGCACCGCGACATCCGCCCACATGGTGAGCGCTGCCAGCAATGCCAGCAGCAGTAACAGGAACCAGATCGCGGAACGGCCATACATTTTATTTCAGATACTGCGCCATCTGGGCGTCGAATGTCCCTTGCGTCTGCATGATGAGTTCGCAGACTTCGCGCACCGCCCCTCGTCCACCTTCGCGCGCGGTGACGAAATGCGCATGCTCCTTCACCAGTGCCGGCGCGGCCGGAACTGTAATTGCCAGTCCGCTGCGCAGCATCGGCGGCAGGTCCACCACGTCGTCGCCCATGAAAGCACATTGCGAATGGTCCAGGCCAAGCTCCTGCGACAAGTGAAGAAAAGCCTCCAGCTTGTCATCGACGCCCTGAAAGAAGTGCGCGACACCAGTATTCTCGGCGCGTTTGACGACGACCTTCGAAGTCCGCCCGGTAATAATCGCCATATCCACGCCGCTGGCCTTGAGCAGTTTCATGCCGAGACCATCCTGCGAGTTGAATGCCTTGAATTCCTGACCGTCGTCGCACAGATAAAGGCTGCCATCGGTCATCACGCCATCCACGTCGAATACGACCAGTTTGATGCGCTTGGCGCGTTCCACAACTTCTTGATTCATACTACTTTCGCTTTCAGCAGGTCATGCATATTGAGTGCGCCGACGAGGATTCCATTCGTGTCGGTGACCAGCAGGCCATTGATTTTATGAGTTTCCATCAGCTCGACGGCCTCAGCGGCCAAGCGGTTGGGCAGGATGGTACGAGGGTTTGCATGCATGACCTGAGCAACGCTGGTGGAAGCGACATCCACACCGCTCTCAAAAGCGCGACGCAAATCTCCGTCGGTGAAAATGCCAATCGGCTTGTCGTTTTGATCGACGATTGCCGTCATGCCCAAGCCCTTGCGCGACATTTCAAGCAGGGCGGCTGAGAGTAATGCATTTTGCGGGACTTTAGGAATGCCGCTTCCGGTGCGCATGATATCGCTTACATGGAGCAGCAGTTGCCTGCCGAGCGCTCCCCCGGGATGTGCGCGAGCAAAGTCTTCCTCGGAGAACCCGCGAGCGTCCAGCAACGCCAGTGCGAGCGCATCGCCCAAAGCCAAGGCAGCCGTTGTGCTGGCAGTTGGCGCCAAGCCCAGCGGACAGGCTTCGCGCGCTACCGAGGCATCGAGGTGCACATCGGCTTCCTTGGCCAACGTGGAGCCCGGCTTACCGGTGATGCTGATTAATTTAGCGCCCATGCGCTTGAGCATGGGTACGATGGTGAGCAATTCATCGCTTTCGCCGGAGTTCGACAGGACGAGCACCACATCCTGCGCGGTAATCATGCCCAGGTCGCCATGGCTGGCTTCGGCAGGGTGCATGAAAAATGCAGGCGTGCCGGTACTGGCAAATGTGGATGCGATCTTGCGGCCGATGTGGCCGGATTTGCCCATGCCGCTCACCACAACGCGACCTCGGCACTGTAAAATAATATCCACGGCTTGGGGAAAGCTGCTATCGAGGCGTTCAGCCAGCGCTTCAACAGCGCGCGCTTCGATAAGCAAGACTTCTCGGGCAAGGTCGATGGGGTTTGCAGGATTGTTTTGCTGCTGATTTAATTTTGATACTGCCATAATCATCAAGTATAAAAGGGTTCGCCCTCTGAATAAAGGATATAAGCGCAAATAGCTGCTGATCCGGCACAAAATTTGCGTAAAGATTTTCCCCCATGCCCGGCACCCTTCAAACCATTCTTATTCTCCTGACCGGCGCAGTCTTTGCAGTCGCTTTGTTCCGTGTTTTGCGGTTGCCGACGATGCTCGCCTATTTCTTGATTGGCGTACTCCTCGGTCCTCATACCTTCGGGTTTCTGCCGGATAGCGAAGCTAACCGGGAGCTGGCGGAATTCGGCATTGTTTTCCTGATGTTCAGCATCGGGCTGGAGTTCAGCCTTCCTCAACTGTATGCGATGCGCACGACCGTGTTCGGGCTGGGCGGCGCGCAAGTGGCCATCACGACGCTGGTTGTCATGTCTGGAGCGATGGCGCTGGGTGTCGATTGGGGAGCGGCATTGGTGTTGGCGGGTGCGATGGCAATGTCGTCCACGGCGATTGTTTCCAAAATGCTGGTGGAAAAAGTCGAGCTCAGTTCGCGCCATGGTCGCTTGGCGGTCGGTGTGCTGTTGTTCCAGGATCTGGCGGTTGTACCGCTGCTGATCATGATCCCTGCACTCGCAGCGCCTGCCGAAGTCATGGCGACGACGCTGGGTTTGTCGTTGCTGAAGGCTGCAATCACGCTGTCTATCCTGCTGGTATTCGGCAAACGATTGATCAATCCGTGGTTTGAATTGGTGGCTCGTCAGCAGTCGCGCGAACTGTTTGTGATGAATGTGCTGATGGTCACTTTGCTGCTGGCTTTCGTTACGAGCCTGGCTGGGCTGTCTTATGCACTTGGCGCCTTCGTTGCCGGCATGCTGATATCGGAAACGCGCTATCGATACCAGGTTGAGGCCGACATTGCGCCTTTCCGCGATATTCTGCTGGGGCTGTTCTTCATTACTGTCGGCATGATGCTGGACATTCGCGCGCTCCTTGCCAACATCGAGTGGGTGCTGCTCTTGCTTGTTTTGATTGTGTTTTTGAAGGCCCTGATCATAACGCAACTGGCACGGCTTTTCCGTCATGAGACGGGAGTTGCAATCCGTACCGGCATCTTGCTGGCCCAGGCCGGGGAGTTCAGTTTCGTCATCATGGCTCATGGGGTGGGGAATGGGGTGTTGAGCGGCACCCTGTTTCAGGTGGTCCTGGCGGCTTCGTTGTTGTCGATGGTCGTGACGCCTTTCATCATCCAGCACAATGGCTGGTTCGCCTCCCGCTTGTCGCGCAGTTATGAAAGCAATCGTGATCGCAAGATCAACGAAATCGAGAGCATCGGCCAGGAACTCAAGGATCACGTCATCATTTGCGGTTTCGGCCGTAGCGGACAATATCTCTCCCGCTTTCTGCATGAAGAGGATATACCTTTCATCGCGCTGGACATCGATCCATCCCGAGTGCGCGAGGCGGCTAGCGCTGGAGAAAACGTCGTCTATGGCGATGCCGGCCGGCGCGTGGTACTGAAAGCAGCCGGTGCCGAACGCGCCAAGGCCGTGGTCATCAGTTACGCCGACCAGCACGCCTCGATGAAGGTGCTGCATGTTGTGCAGGAGAACTATCCCCAATTGCCGGTGATCGTACGTACCGTGGATGACAGCAATATGGAAAAGTTCGTCGATGCTGGCGCGGCAGAAGTGGTGCCGGAAGTGCTCGAAGGCAGCCTGATGCTGGCTTCGCATGCGCTGGTGATGATGGGCGTGCCGCTCTCTCGCGTGGTCAAGCGCATCCGTCATTTCCGCGAAGAGCGCTACCAGATGTTCCGCGGTTTTTTCCATGGCCTGTCCGATTACGATCTGGATGCGCGCGACGAAGATCAGGTGCGTCTGCGATCCGTGGCCTTGCCGGCCGGTGCCTATGCATGCCGCATGCGCCTGAAGGACTTGGACATGACCCAGCATAAAGTGCAGGTCAAATCCATCCGACGCCCGAATACCAAAGGACTGAGTCCTGCCCCCGAAGTCATTCTGGCGGAGGGTGACATGGTCGTTTTGCAAGGCACGCCCGATAATCTAAGCAGCGCGGCCACCTTTCTTCTGACCGGAAAATGAAACCATCCATCACTATCATAGGCGCCGGCGCTGTCGGCTGCCTGACCGCATTGGTATTCGCAAAAAAAGACTGGCAGGTGACGCTGGTAGATCAAGGCGTACTTGGCGGAGAGGCCTCCTGGGCCGGTGGAGGCATTCTCTTCCCTTTGTTGCCGTGGAATTACACGGAGCCGGTGAACCAACTCGCCCTGGCTGGCGCGGCGCGGTATCGTGAGTTATGCGAAGAGTTGTTTGAAGCCACGGGTATCGATCCGCAATATCAAGCATGTGGGATGAGGGTGCTGCCGGAGTTTGACGGCGAGACGGCATTGGCGTGGTGTCAGGCACATGGTCTTACTGCCGAAATTCAAGGAGATTCGTTATGGCTGCCTCAGGTTGCTCAGGTACGCAATCCGCGATTGATGGCAGCTTTGCGCGCACGATTGGAATCCTTGGGCGTGACCATACATGAGCATACCGAGCTGCTACGATTGCAATCTGCGACGGCAACGGTGCAATCCTGGCAGAGCAGCCAAGGCATCCGTTTCGAATCGGATGCTTACGTAGTTACTGCGGGCGCCTGGAGCCATAACCTCCTGGGCGAACATGCGCAGCCGGTCCCAGTAAAGCCCATGCGTGGACAAATGCTGCTTTACCGTCTTGAAGCTGGGGCATTGTCGACCATTCTTTATCGCAACGACTTTTACCTGATCCCCCGTCGCGACGGCCATATTCTCGCCGGTAGCACGGTGGAGGATGTCGGCTTTGACAAATCCACCACGCCGGAAGCCGCCTCCGAATTGGCGGCCAAGGCCCATGCCTTGCTCCCGCAACTCAAGGACGCATCGGTGATCCGCCACTGGAGCGGTTTGCGTCCAGGATCCCCGGACAACCTGCCCGTGATTGCCCGTCATCCCCATTTCGACAACCTCTATCTCAATACCGGCCATTTCCGCTACGGAGTAACGATGGCGCCTGCCAGCGCGGAGATTCTGGCGGATATTGTTGATGGTTGACCGGTCATTTGGAGCGAATTGCTAGGTGAAATAGCGCGCGATGGCGCTATAAAATTGCCATTCAGTTCTGTTCTGGATTTTGCCCCGTGAAATCTGGTATTGGCAGTTGATGAATGATTCCCCGAGCCTGCAGCAGCCGTAGCACTTCGGCGACACATGCATCAAGTGGCATTTTTCCTGTGTCCAAAGACAATTCTGGATAGACGGGGGGCTCATAAGGAGAGGAAATGCCGGTGAAATCAGGGATCAGCCCTTGGCGTGCTTTGGCATACAATCCCTTGACATCGCGTTTTTCACAAATAGCCAGTGGGCAGTGACAATATATCTCGATGAAATCGCCATCGGGCACCAGATTGCGCACGCGCTCACGGTCGATGCGGAATGGCGAAATGAAAGCAGTCAGCGCGATGACCCCGGCTTCGGTAAACAGTTTCGCCATTTCGCCAATGCGGCGTATGTTTTCGGCGCGATCATGCTGCGAAAAGCTTAGATCTGCACATAGTCCGTGGCGGACGTTATCGCCGTCGAACACGAAGGTTCTGCATCCCAGTGCATACAATTCTTTTTCCACAGAATGTGCCAAGGTTGATTTTCCGGCGCCGGACAATCCGGTAAACCAGAGGATGACGCTCTTATGGCCATTCTGCTTCTCTCGATGAGCGCGCGAGATAAGAGAGTTATGCCAGTGGATGTTTTTCTGTTCATTCATGCATCGTCAATCCTGATATTCCAGCGCACTCTTTCAGTGCTGGGGATCTCGCCAAAAGGCCCGCGATTTATGCCGCAACTTGCCGATACACCGGTGATCTTACACTTGATGGGCTCCCTGCAAGTGCGAAATTCTCTTCACCAGATGGAAGGCTGACCAAGTTTATTTGATACGCACGGCCACCTGTTTAGTGAAGACGCTAAAGCATAAATACTCATACTCCCAGCCGTATTCTGTTGCGGCTTCCTGAAAAGCCTTGAACTCATCCTCACGCCAGTGCTCATTGCCGATGTATTCGTCGAATACGATGACTGAGCCGGGCATGATGCGCGGTGCGAGTTGATCGAGCACGGTTTTGGTGGAACTGTAGATGTCGCAATCGATGTTCACAAAACGCACATGCCCTGGGTGCTCCGCCAAAAACTTTGGTAGCGTGTCTTCAAACCAGCCAGCTATAAGTTGTATATTGGAAGGCACTTTTGGAATTTCGCCGCGAGTGGTGTAACTGCCTTTGGGCTCGTGATGCCAGACTTCGGGCAATCCTTCGAAACTGTCAAAGCCATACACCTGCTGACCAGCAAGCGATGCAATCTGCCGAATGGTGTTGCCGAAGCGGACACCGAATTCCAGCACCATCCCATCTTTTGGTGCGGCGTCCATTGCGAGCCTGAAGGTCTCAATCATGCTGCCGGTTATTGGCGGTAGTAGCTTGTTCGCCGACTTTATATAGTGCCAGGCATCCAGGCGCGCAAGATCCAATGGCGAGCCATTCCTGAGGAATTCCAGGTTAACCCTGGCTGCCTCGATATCGCCGGAATACTCCAACAATACGCCCAGCATGTAGTGGGCATCATTGTCCAAAGGGTTGGCGCGTAATAAACGTTTCAGATTCTCGATGGCTGCCGGACGGTTGGTATCGAGCAGCAAGGCATGCTGGTTGTACAGGGCGTTCACATAATCGGGAGCAATGTGAAGTGTCTGGGTGTAGTGACGTAGTGCGGCGTCAAGCTCGCCTTTTTCGTGATAAGCAAAACCAAGATTACCCAGATACTCCGGGTTGTTGGGATGGCCTTTCAGAGCGTGCTGAAGGCTAGCAATTGCAACTTCGATATTGCCTTGTTGCAGCTCGATGACTCCCAGTAAGTGCCAGGCATCGGGCTGCTCAGGTAGGGCTTGTATGATTTGATGGCAAACGGTTGCAGCCGGAGAGCTGTTTCCTTGCTGGAAGTGGGCGTGCGCTAATCGCAAAGCATGCTGCAGTTGCTGGTTGAGTGAAGTCGCGCTAGGTAGGGACTGGCGCTTATTCAAGCAGCACTGCTTGTATTTCTTTCCGCTTCCGCAGGGGCATGGAGCATTTCGCCCAGGTGCTGCTGCCATTGAAAGTTCCTGTGTTGATGTGTTCCGCTTGAGGAAGCGCTAAAGTGCCTGCCGTGTGAATTACTTGCAGCTTATTCTGAGCGTGCGCGTCTGGGTGGGAAGATTTTCTTCTTTGGCCAAAACCTCAAAACCGCTAGGGCATGCCTGCTTTGCTGCGCGATAGCAATCGGGCCATGCTTTATAGCCGTTGCAGGAAACTACCGTGCCTTGTTGCTGGCTGCTGGCCTCCAGATCGCGTTTTTCCGAAAATGGCCCGCTTGCACAACCGGCCAAGGAAAGCGTTGTCAGGATTAGAGCTAGAGCGCGTCGTTGCATTTCGTTGTGCCTGTCAAATTACAATGCTGCATGATAAATTAAAACGGCGCCCGAGGGCGCCGTTTCTAGCTTTCAGGTTTTCTAAGAAATCTTAGAAGAACATGATCGCGCCGACTGCGACGGTCTTGGAGTCAGCATCGCGACCCAGAGAGTCTTCGGAGTCGATGTCGGTGTATTCAGCCACCAGGTTCACGCTCTTGGTGAGCGGATGGTACACGCCAACGATCCAGGATTCGCTTTCAGCGTCACCTTCGTCGAACTCGACTTCGGTTTCGCCGTAGCTCAGGCCGATCTTGGTGCCGATGGTCGGCAGGGTGTAAGTACCTTGCACATACCAGTTTTGGCTGTCGAGTTCATTGCCGGCGCCGTTGGAGCCATTGATACCGAAGCCAGCATCACCTTGGCCTTCACCGTCTTGGTAGTTAGCCACGAAGCCGAAGCCGCCGATGGAAGCCTTGCCGCCCAGTTCCCATGCGTCAGCATCGTAGTCGTTCACGCCGGTGAGGTCATCAATCTTCTGATGGATGTAACCAGCCCAGACCTTACCAGCGACATCACCAGCCCATTCGTACTGAACCTTACCTTCGAAGCCGAGGGTGTCGTTCTCATTTTCGGCAGCGGTAGAGTTGTCACCGCCCCAAGGATCACGTGCACCAACTGCGAAGCTGAAGCCGTTCCAGTTCGGGGAGGCGTAGGAGATTTGGCCAACCCAGTCAGCGTACAGGTAACCGTTACCGATACGGCCCAAGGTGGAGGAACCGCCAGTACCACCAGCGCCACCGCCAACGCCCAGCAGGGTCATGTCGGACAGGATAGCGTCGGAACCGAAGATGCCCAGATCGCGACCCAGCTTGATGGTACCCCAGCTCTTGTCGCCGAAGGTCATGTAAGCTTGACGAATATTGATGCTGTTGGAACCCAGCGCGTTGCCGCCGTTGTTGTCATCGGAACCCACGAAGAACGTGAACTGGAAAGCAACGTCGAGGTCATTTTGACGGGTTTTGCCGCCGATGCCGATTGCGGAAGGCAGCAGGCCGGTACGGATGTTTTGGGTGTCGCCATCGGTCGCGCCAGCGATCAGGGTGTGAGCGCCGCCAGTGCCGTAAGCAGCGTCAGCATCGCCGTTGTAGTTGGTGTAGAAAGCGTTAACGTTACCACCGATGTCGATGGTCCAGTCGCCTGCCGGGATGGTGATGCCGGCGTTTGCAGCAGAAGCGCCCATCGCCAGAACGGCGCCAGCAACTGCCATGCTCAGTTTCTTGTTCATGTATTTCTCCTTTAAGTTTGAAATATCTCGGTAGGTATTCTAGAAACCTTTGCGAGAGAGTTCGCGAACTCCCCTTGCGAGAAGTGAACTCAGTATGCCAAAGCGAAAACGGCGTCCGCAACACTTTTGTGCGATTCATGCGACAGCCTGTTACATTCTGTTGCATTTTTGCAACACATGTTACGTCTCGGTTTCGAGTGAAATATCTTGCGAAGTTATAAGTGCGGTCGACTTCTCTTTGTCGATGTCTATGAATCGCTTGATATAATCCGGCTCATTATTACGAATTTGCATGGGAGGCAGGGATGAAGAGCTATCGAAAGGAACTCTGGTTTAAGGCGCCGACGCGGATGGCCTTTATCAACATTACTTCGGAGGTTCAGGAGTGCCTGCGCGAGAGTGGCGTCAAGGAAGGGCTGGTACTGGTCAATGCGATGCACATCACCGCCAGCGTCTTCATCAACGACGACGAGCGCGGGCTGCATCACGACTATGGTGTCTGGCTGGAGAAGCTGGCCCCGCATGAGCCTGGGAGTGGATATCGGCACAACGATACCGGCGAGGATAACGCCGATGCGCATATGAAGCGTCAGGTAATGGGGCGCGAGGTGGTGGTTGCCGTGACGGAAGGTCGGCTCGACTTCGGCCCGTGGGAGCAGATCTTCTACGGCGAGTTCGATGGGCGGCGCAACAAGCGAGTGTTGGTAAAGATTATTGGGGAATGATTTCCTCAAAACATGGGCAGTGTCCGCCGCGCGACGTTATTTAATAGGTATGTATGAAAGCTCCTGAACTTCTTGCCCCAGCCGGCACGCTAGAAAAAATGCGCGCGGCCTATGATTTCGGCGCCGATGCCGTCTATGCCGGCCAGCCGCGCTACAGTCTGCGCGCCCGCAATAACGAATTCAAGCTGGAACAGTTGGGGACAGGTATTACCGAGGCGCATGAACGTGGCAAAAAGTTTTTCGTCGCCTCCAATCTGATGCCGCACAACGCCAAGGTGAAAAGCTATCTGGAAGATATGGCGCCGGTGATCGCGATGAAACCGGATGCATTGATCATGGCCGACCCGGGGTTGATCATGATGGTGCGCGAAAAATGGCCGGAGATGCCGATCCATCTTTCCGTGCAGGCGAATACCGTCAACTACGCGGCGGTGAAATTCTGGAAGGCGATCGGTCTTTCCCGCGTGATCCTGTCGCGGGAGCTGTCGTTGGACGAGGTGGCGGAAATCCGCCAGCAGTGCCCCGACATGGAGCTGGAAGTGTTTATCCATGGCGCACTGTGCATCGCATACTCCGGCCGCTGCCTGTTGTCCGGCTATTTCAACCACCGCGATCCCAACCAGGGTACCTGCACCAACTCCTGCCGCTGGGATTACAAGGTGCATGACGCCGTAGAAGACCCGGTGGGCGTCATTCGTTTCAAGGATTTCGATTTTCGCGCCGAGATGGAAAAATCCGCACTTTCAAGTTGTGGCAGCTTGCCGCGTCATCCCGAGGCGGACAAGGTTTACCTGATCGAGGAAAAGAATCGCCCTGGCGAACTGATGCCCATACTGGAAGACGAGCATGGCACCTACATCATGAATTCCAAGGATTTGCGTGCGGTCGAGCATGTCGAGCGGCTGGCGCAAATCGGTATCGATTCGCTCAAGATCGAAGGGCGCACCAAGTCGCTTTATTACGTTGCGCGCACCTGCCAGGTATATCGACGGGCCATAGACGATGCGGTGGCGGGCAAGCCTTTCGATTACACCTTGCTATCGGAGCTGGAAGGATTGGCCAATCGCGGCTATACCGACGGGTTCTATGAACGCCATCACACTGCCGAGCACCAGAATTACCTTAAAGGTTACTCTGAGTCCGGGCGCAGCCAGTATGTGGGGGATGTGGTGGGTTTTGATGTGGCGAGCGGGATGGCGGAAATCGAGGTGAAGAATCGATTTGTGGTGGGCGACCGGTTGGAGGTCATCCATCCTTCCGGCAATCGGGAAGTGGTCGTCGATGCCTTATTCAATGAAGCAGGAGAAGCCGTAAATCAAGCTCCTGGCAGTGGGCATGTGGTCAGAATGCCAATCCTCGGAGGGAAAATTGAAAGGGCGTTGCTGGCTCGATATTTTTAAGAAACTATTGGCTCAGGCGGACTTGCTTCTACGCCCATTCCGCCGAAGCCGTGCTGAGCTTTAGCTGTGAATGTAACTCTCCAGTTGCTGGATGAGGAACTGCTGGTATTCGATAGTGGCTTTGACCAGGTCGCCGATGGAAAGCACGCCGATGACCTTGCCGTCCTCAAGAACCGGCAAGTGCCGGATGCGCTTGTCGCTCACCAGGTTGAGGCATTCCTCTACGGTTTGACCAGGGTCAACGGTAATCAGCAATGAGCCTGGTGTCATTACTTCCTTGATGGGCGTATCTTTTGAAGATTTGCCCTTGAGCACGACGCTTCGTGCGTAATCACGCTCGGAAAAGATGCCGACCAGATGCCCCGCGTCCATGATAAGAAGCGCGCCGACGTGTTTTTCGGCCATGATGACCAAGGCATCGTAGACAGTCGAGTCGGAGGAAATCGACAGGATGGAATTGCCCTTGGCGTCCAGCAATTGCCGTACGGTTTTCATGATTTCTCCTCAAATTATGGTTTTGCATTGTTTGAGAAAATATTACTCCTTTTGCGAGAAATGCAAACAGCCGTGGCATTACTTTTACCTATAATGGTGTTCTCGATGCTGTCATCTCTCGCTTTCCAGTCCTTCAAATGAAAATATTCGCTTCCCAGCAGGTTCGTGCTTTTGCTGCCCTCATGTTGCTTGCCTTGATATGGGGTTACAACTGGGTGGTCATGAAGGTGGCGCTGGAGTATTCCACAGCCTCGCAATTTGCTGCGATGCGTACTTTTGGCGGCGGGCTATTTCTGCTGCTGCTAATGGCGGCGATGCGTAAACCGCTCAAGCCTCGCGAGCTTCCAAGTACCATCGTGCTGGGGTTATTGCAAACCACCGGCTTTACCGGCTTTATCGTCTGGGCGTTGGTTGAAGGTGCGGCCGGGAAGATATCGGTCTTGTCATTCACCATGCCATTCTGGGTGCTGCTGTTGGCGTGGCCTATTCTCGGCGAGCGCATCCGTGGCATGCAATGGCTGGCGGTCATCTTGGCATTGGCCGGACTCGTTCTCATTTTGCAGCCCTGGCATCTGCATGGCAGCATCATGAGCATGGGGCTGGCCGTCATGGCGGGCATCAGCTGGGCATTCTCCGTCATTTATCACAAGCGATTGACTCACCGCGTGCCGGACCTCGATCTGCTTTCGTTCACCACTTGGCAAATGCTATTCGGTTCCGTGCCGATTGTTTTGTTTGCGCTGGGGGATATGGGTAAGCCGATCGAGTGGAATTCAACCTATCTGATGGCCATCTTATTCAGTGTCCTGCTTGCCAATGCCTTGGGCTGGATGGCCTGGCTCTATGCGCTGCAGCGACTTCCTGCTGGCGTCGCCAGCATGACTTCGATGCTGATCCCCATCATCGCCGTGCTTTCGTCCTGGGCGCAGTTGGGTGAGCGACCGACGGCTGTCGAGGCGGCTGGCATGGTGTTGATCATCGTTGCGTTGGTTGTGATTTCCTGGGTGAGCATCCGCCGTCATTTGCAGGTGGATGCCGCGATGGGGCAGGATTAGCCCCATTCGCCTGTGGTAGAATCCGGCTAGTTTTTCAGGCAATTAAATGAGGATTTCGGAAAATGGCAGGGCATAGCAAATGGGCCAATATTCAGCATCGTAAAGGCCGTCAGGACGCCAAGCGCGGCAAGATATTCACCCGGTTGATCAAGGAAATTACTGTCGCGGCCAAGCTTGGCGGCGGCGACCCGGCCATCAATCCGCGTCTGCGCATGGCAATTGAAAAAGCCAAAGCGGAGTCCATGCCCAAGGACAACATCGAAAACGCAGTCAAGCGCGGCTCCGGCCAGCTGGAAGGCGTGAATTACGAAGAAATCCGTTATGAAGGTTACGGCATCAGCGGTGCCGCGGTGATGGTGGATTGCCTCACCGACAATCGTCAGCGAACCGTGGCCGATGTGCGCCATGCATTCAGCAAGTATGGCGGCAACCTGGGCACCGATGGCTCGGTAGCATTCCTGTTCAAGCATTGCGGCACGCTGCTTTTCGCGCCGGGCGCAGATGAAGACAAGGTGATGGAAGCGGCACTGGATGCCGGAGCCGATGACGTCATTACGAATGATGACGGCAGCATTGAAGTCGTCACCGCGCCGAACGATTTCGATTCGGTCAGGGAAGCGCTGGAGGCCGCTGGTCTCAAGCCGGAAATGGCTGAAGTGACGATGAAAGCCACCACCGAGACGGTCTTTGCCGGCGACGATGCGGTCAAGATGCAGAAGCTGCTCGATGCGCTGGATGATCTGGACGATGTCCAGGAGGTTTATACCTCCGCGGTGATCGAAGAGTAGGCCATCAGCACTGCGCGCATCTTAGGCATCGATCCCGGTCTGCGCCTTACCGGGTTCGGGGTGATAGAAAAAACCGGCGAAAAACTGAGTTATGTTGCCAGCGGAACGATCAAGTCTGGCGAAGGCGAATTGCCGGCGCGACTGAAAGTGATACTGGAAGGTTTGGCTGAAGTCATTGCCACTTACCATCCGGAACAGGTTGCCATCGAAAAAGTGTTCGTCAACGTCAATCCGCAATCCACCCTGCTGCTGGGGCAGGCGCGCGGAGCGGCTATTTCGGCGGCAGTTTTACGGGATTTGCCGGTAGCGGAATATACGGCATTGCAGGTCAAGCAGTCGGTTGTCGGCAACGGGCATGCGGCCAAGGAGCAGGTGCAGGAAATGGTCAAGCGGCTGCTCAAGCTTCCGGCGGTTCCCAAGCCGGATTCCGCAGATGCGCTGGCTTGTGCAATTTGCCATGCGCATGGTGGGCAAGGGCTGGGCAAACTTTCGACAGCAGGTTTCAGGGTAAAAGGCGGGAGACTGGTTTGATCGGACGGTTGACAGGGGTGTTGCTGGAAAAAAATCCGCCGCAAGTGCTGGTGGATGTGAATGGCGTCGGTTACGAGGTCGAGGTGCCGATGAGCACCTTCTACAATCTGCCGCAGACCGGTGAGCGCGTCACTTTGCATACCCAATTCATCGTGCGCGAAGATGCGCAGTTGCTGTATGGCTTTGCCAGTGACCGCGAACGTGCAACCTTCCGGCAGTTGCTCAAGGTCAACGGCATTGGTGCAAAATCGGCTTTGGGAATTCTTTCCGGCCTCTCGGTGGAGGATCTCGCACAAGCGATCGCCTTGCAGGAAGCCAACCTTCTTACACGCATTCCCGGCATCGGCAAGAAAACTGCCGAGCGCTTGTTGCTGGAACTGAAAGACAAGCTGGGTTTTGAAGCGGCTTCACCTTCGGCTGGCACTGCGCAGGCTCACAGTACCGGCCACGATACGCTGAACGCCCTGCTGGCCTTGGGTTACAACGAGCGCGAAGCACTGGCGGCGGTCAAACAACTCCCGGCCGATATTTCGGTGTCGGAAGGCATTCGCCAGGCATTGAAGACGCTATCTCGAGCCTGATCTCATGATCAATACCAGCCAACTCGCCCGTATCGCCCTGGTGACATTCCTGATCGTCGGCGGGTTCGTGGTGCTGCAACCTTTCATGACCGCCATTCTTTTCGCGGCGATTATCTGCGTGTCCACCTGGTCGTTTTACCATCGTCTTTGGCAGCAAGTCGGCCGCCGCGATACATTGGCCGCTGCGTTAATGACGCTTCTTCTGCTGATCGCGCTGATTGTGCCCATGGCTTACCTGGCGGCGAATCTGGCCGATTCTGCAACGGCACTGTTCGAGCATTTGCGGCCGAAGTTCGAGCATCCCCAACCATATGCGCCGGAATGGTTGCGCAACCTGCCGCTGATCGGCGAATCTCTCAGCAGTTTCTGGCATCGGATGGCGGCCAGTCAGGGTGAGCTCGTCCGATGGCTGAGCCAGTATCAGGATCCTGCTCGCGAGCTGGCATTGCGTGGCGCCCGAGCAGTGGGACAAGGCTTGTTTCAATTGATTCTCGTGGTCGTGGTCGCTTTCTTTTTCTATCGGGATGGCGCATTGCTGGCGGAGAGTCTGACGACCATCGCACACAAGCTGGGCGATAACCTCGGCATCAAGCTGCTTGACCTGTCTTGCGGTACGGTAAAGGCCGTCATGCTGGGCATCTTCGGCACGGCCGTGGCGCAATCCGTCGTCGCCTGGGTGGGCTTCATGATCGCCGGCACCCCGGCGCCATTGCTGCTGGCGATGGCAACCTTTTTCCTCTCCATGATACCGATAGGGCCGCCGCTGGTCTGGGGTGGAGCGGCGCTGTGGCTGTTCAATCGGGGGGAACTCGGCTGGGCGATTTTCCTGGTGGTTTATGGCGTATTCGCAATAAGTAGCGTGGATAATATCGTCAAGCCTATCCTGATCAGCCACTCGGCGAAGTTGCCGTTGCTGCTCATTATCCTAGGAGTTCTGGGCGGAGCAATTGCATTCGGCCTGGTCGGTATTTTTCTCGGGCCGACGCTGCTTGCATTGGGGTTGAAGCTGACCCAGCACTGGATTTCATTGCAGCGCCAGGAAATAGTGGAAGCACCATGATAGAAACCGATCGACTTATTGCCGCCGAACCTCTGGGGCGGGAGGAAGAAGCGCTGGAGCGCGCGCTTCGCCCAAAGGTGCTGGACGAGTACATCGGCCAGGAAAAGGCGCGCGGCCAGTTGGAGATTTTCATCAATGCAGCGCGTGGGCGCTCCGAGGCGCTGGATCACGTACTGCTGTTCGGTCCGCCGGGGTTGGGGAAAACGACGCTGGCCCACATCGTCGCACGCGAGATGGGGGTCAATCTCCGCCAGACTTCCGGGCCGGTGCTGGAGCGCGCGGGGGATCTGGCCGCGCTGCTGACCAATCTCGAGCCCAACGACGTCCTGTTTATCGATGAAATTCACCGTTTGTCACCTGTGGTGGAGGAAATCCTCTACCCCGCGATGGAAGACTATCGCCTCGACATCATGATCGGCGAAGGTCCCTCTGCCCGTTCCGTCAGGCTCGACCTGCCGCCTTTTACGCTGGTCGGTGCGACCACTCGCGCCGGCATGCTCACCAATCCGCTACGCGACCGATTCGGCATTGTGGCGCGCCTTGAGTTTTACACACCGGAGGAACTGGGACGCATCGTACATCGATCCGCAAACCTACTCGAAGTCGTGATGGAAGAGGCCGGTGCGCTTGAAATTGCCAAACGTTCGCGTGGTACGCCGCGCATTGCCAACCGACTGCTGCGCCGCGTCCGGGACTATGCGCAAGTAAAGGGCGACGGCGTGGTCTCTGCCGATATTGCCGATGCAGCCCTGTTGATGCTGGATGTGGATAAGCTTGGATTTGACGTGATGGATCGCAAATTGCTGCTGGCAATCCTCGAAAAATTCAGCGGCGGCCCGGTTGGCCTGGACAACCTCGCTGCGGCCATCGGTGAAGAACGCGACACCATCGAGGACGTGCTGGAGCCCTACATGATTCAGCAGGGCTACCTGATGCGCACGCCGCGCGGACGGATAGCGACGCAGCTTGCCTACCAGCACTTCGGCTTGGCCACTCCTTCGCATCTCGGCGGTCAATTGTTCGATGAATAAATTTATCTGGCCGGTGCGGGTCTACTATGAGGACACTGATGGCGGCGGCGTGGTTTATCACGCCAATTACCTCAAGTTCATGGAACGCGCCCGCACCGAGTGGCTGCGCAGTCTGGGTTTTGACCAAACCGAGTTGCGCTATGGTCCAGGTGTCCTATTTGTTGTCCGCGAAGTCCGTTTAAAATACCGTAAGCCGGCCTGTTTCAACGATGCGCTGAATGTCGTGACTGAACTGTCGAGTTCCGGCCGCAGTCTGTTGGAGTTCGGGCAGACGATACTGCGCGGCGAGGAAACCCTGACCGAAGCCAGGGTCGAAGTTGTTTGTGTGGACGCGGAACGTTTCAAACCGGTAGCGATTCCTCCTGTCATCCGAGAAAAATTAATGGAGATCCAATGAATTTATCCCATGATATGTCGCTCATCAGTCTGGTTACCGGCGCAACGCTGCCGGTACAGATCGTGATGGCACTGCTGTTGCTGGCATCGCTGGTCTCATGGTGGTACATCTTTCTGAAAATGTTCACGATCAAGCGTGCCGTGGACGATGCCGAAGCATTCGAACGCGCTTTCTGGAGTGGCGGCGATCTCAACAAGCTATACGAAGGCATTTCCACCGGCCGGCGCAAGTCGCGCGGCATGTCCAGCATCTTCGAAGCCGGTTTCAAGGAATATGCCCGGCACAAACGCCAGGGCGGCATGGAAATCAGCGACGTCATGGAAGGGTCGCGCCGCGCGATGCGCGCAGCGCTCAATCGCGAGATGGATGATCTGGACGCACATCTTCCTTTCCTGGCCTCCGTCGGCTCGGTGACCCCGTATGTGGGCTTGCTGGGCACGGTGTGGGGCATCATGAATTCCTTCCGCGGCCTTGCCAATGTGGCGCAGGCGACGCTGGCGCATGTCGCGCCCGGCATTTCCGAGGCACTGATCGCGACTGCGATGGGTCTGTTCGCAGCCATCCCGGCCGTGATCGCCTATAACCGCTTCGCCGCCAATGTCGACCGGCTGGCCGTGCGCTACGAGAGCTTCATCGAGGAATTCTCCAATATCCTGCAAAGGAAAGCTTGATGGCACGCGGACGACGCTCCCGCCGCCTGATGAACCAGATCAACGTCGTGCCGTATATCGACGTGACGCTGGTGCTGCTGATCATTTTCATGATCACCGCACCGATGACCAATCCGGGTGTGGTGGAGCTGCCGCAGGTTGGGCAGGCGCTCAAGCAGACCGCTTCGCCGCTGGTGATTACGCTCAAGGCCAATAAGACGCTGGAACTGGATGGCAAACCGATGGAACGCGGTGAAATGTTGCTCGAAGTGCGCCAGAAAACGGAAAGCAAGCCGGAGCAATCCGTGGTGATCGCTGCCGATAAAAGCGTACGTTATGAAGATGTCATCAGCATCATGGATCTGCTCAAGCAAAATAAGGTGGAGAAGGTCGGGCTGCTGCTCAAGCCGGCGCCCTGATCGACGGCGATGATACGCAAGCACGAAAATTCGCTGGCGCTCAAGGCCGGTATTCTGGCTTTGGTGGTGCACCTGATGTTTTTCCTGGTTCTGGTGATGAGCTTCGACTGGAAAAGCGAAATGCCATTGCAGGTGACGGAGGTGGAGTTGTGGGACAGTTTGCCTACTCCTGCACCCCAGCCTTTACCGCCGCCAGAACCGCCCAAGCCTGAACCCAAGGTCGAGCCCAAACCAACACCGCCGCCTCCACTGCCGGAACCCAAGGCCGAAATTGTGGTGAAGGAAAAGCCCAAGCCGGAACCGAAGCCCGAGCCTAAGCCCGAGAAGAAAAAAGAGGAGCCGCCCAAGCCTGATCCGGCGATCAAGAAAAAAGAAGAAGAGCTCAAGAAAAAGGCCGAGGAGAAAAAGCATCAGCAGGAAGTCTTGCGCAAGCTGCAACAAATGGATGACGAGCTTGCCGAGAAGTCGCTGAGCGAGGATGCGCAGCGTCTTGATGCAGCGCGGAATGCGGAGCAGGCACAAAGGGCTGCTGCGGCGTCCAGTGGGGTCGTGGCCGAATATCAGGCGCGAATTCGTAACAAGATTCATAGCTTGATGATCCGCCAAGCCTGTGGCGATGCGGTGTCAGAATACAGTATCTCGCTTTTGCCGACCGGACAGGTGGCGGGTACGCCGAAACTGATAAAAAGCAGTGGAGTTCCGGCCTGCGACGATGCGGCGTTACGTGCGATTATGCAAGCTCAACCACTGCCTTTGCCGCCCGATCCAGAACTTTTCGCGAATTTTAGGGACTTACGAATACCTTTCAAGCCCGAGCAATGATCGGGCGCCAATAACAACTTTTAATTTATAATTTGCCTATGCCACGCTATCTGCTCATTATTTTCTTCTGGCTGCTTGCGTTCATTCCTCCGGTCGCGCAAGCAGAGCTCACCATCGAAATCGTCGGTGGTGCTTCACAGCAAATTCCGATCGCGATCGTTCCATTTTCCCGTCCCGGGCAAACCGACGGGCTGACGCCCATCATTTCAGCGGACCTGCGTCGCAGCGGTCTGTTCCGCACCCTGGAAACACGCGGCGTTGCCAGCCAGCCGCACGATCTGCCCGAGGTCAAGTATGCCGACTGGGCGGCATTGCAGGCGCAGGCGCTGGTCATCGGCAAGATCGAGCCGCTGGCCGGCGGCAAGATGAAGGTGTCCTTCCGCTTGCTCGATGTCATCAAGCAGACTCCGCTGGCCGGCCTGGAATACGAGATTACGCCTGCCCAGATGCGCGGCACGGCGCACAAGATCGCCGACGTTATTTATGAAAAACTGACCGGCGAGCGTGGCGTGTTTGCCACGCGCATTTCCTACGTGACCAAGATGGGTAGCCGTTCCGTGTTGCAGGTGGCTGACTCGGACGGCGCCAATCCGCAAACCGTGCTTTCCTCGAAGGAGCCGATTATTTCGCCGACCTGGTCGCCGGATGGTAGCAAGCTGGCCTATGTTTCTTTCGAAAAGAAAAAGCCGATCATTTACGTGCAGTCGCTGACCTCCGGCCAGCGCTCGGTATTGGCCAACTACAAGGGCAATAACAGCGCGCCGGCATGGTCTCCCGACGGTACGCGGCTCGCGATTGTGCTGACTTACGGGGCCAATTCGCAGCTGTATCTGATTAATGCGGATGGAACGGGCTTGCGCCAGATATCGCGCAGCCGTGGCATCGATACCGAACCGACCTGGTCGCCTGACGGCAAATGGATTTATTTCACATCCGATCGCGGCGGCAGTCCTCAAATCTACAAAATGTCGACACTTGGCGGCGAAGCTCAACGCGTAACTTTCGAAGGCAGCTATAATGTCAGCCCTTACATCTCCCCCGATGGCAAGTTTTTGACCTTCGTGCGTCGCGAAAGCGGCAAATTCCGTGTCACTCAGCAGGACTTGACCAATGGGCAGGTGCAGATCCTGAGCGAAACCGCGCAGGACGAATCGCCAAGCTACGCGCCGAATGGACGCCAGATTCTTTACGCCACCAATGTTGGTGGCAAAGGGGTGTTATCAGTCGTTTCGTCGGATGGGCGCACCAAGCAGCGCCTGAGTGAAGCGGGGGGCGATGTTCGTGAGCCCTCCTGGGGTCCGTGGATAAACTGAATTTTTTGACAGAGGAGTAAATAACTATGAACAAGCGTCTGATCGGAGTAATTCTACTGGCGGTATTTTTAGCTGCCTGTTCGAGCAAAAAGGTGAAGGAAGAGCCGGCAGCAGCCGTGGAAGAAAAGAGTCCCTCTGCACAAATGGAGACGGCTCCTGCACCCACTACTGGCATGGACGAGTCTGCCAGCACTGCTACTGCAGGTGCATCCGATGCGTCCGGCAACCCCTTGACCGATCCCAACAACATTCTTTCCAAGCGCAGCGTCTACTTTGACTACGACAAGGATGAAGTGAAGGCTGAGTTCCGTCCGCTGGTCGAGGCGCATGCCAAGTACCTGCAACAGAACTCCAACGCCCGTCTGATGATTCAAGGCAACGCCGATGAGCGCGGCAGCCGCGAATACAATCTGTCGCTGGGTCAACGCCGTGCAGCAGCAGTCAAGAACGCCATGAATGTCTATGGCGCTTCCGACAACCAGATCGAAACCGTCAGCTACGGCGAAGAAAAGCAGCGTTGCGCAGAAGCCACCGAGGCTTGCTACGCTGAAAATCGTCGCGCGGACATCGTCTACTCTGGCGAGTAATCCATGCGCTTGCTGATTACGCTTACGCTGCTTCTCCTGAGCACCGCCTCTCAGGCGGCGCTGTTCGCCGACAACGATGCGCGCGACGAAATTGTCAAGTTGCGTAAATACGTCAAGGAAGAGCAGGACAAGCGTATTGCCGATCTGCAAGCGAAGCTGGATGCATCCGAAAAGTCCCGCCAGGCGCTGGAAAAGCGTCTGGCGGAGATGGAGACGAACCAGAAATCCCAGATGATGGACTGGATGGGGCAGCTTGATCGTCTCAATCTGGAAGTTAGTCGGTTGCGTGGGCAGTTGGAAGTCAATTCTCACGAAATCGAGCAGTCGCAGCAGCGGCAGCAACAGTTTTATACCGATCTTGATACGCGTTTACGCAAGTTTGAAAGTGGTGCTCCCGGCATGGCTGCGGCGCCTGCAGGTAATATGAATCCTCCTGCGGCTGCTGTCGATGCGGCAGCGGAACTCAAGGCATACGAATCCGCGCATGAGCTTTTCAAGACTGGCAAATACAAGGAATCCGCCGAGGCCTTCGACAAGTTTGTGCAGGCTTATCCGAACAGCAAATATGCCGCCAGCGCGCAGTACTGGATTGGATATGCGAATTTCTCACAAAAGAATTACAAGGCGGCAATCGCCAGCCAGCAGACGCTGATTCAGCGTTATCCGGATAACCAGAAGGTGCCGGACGCCATGTTTAATATTGCCAATAGTCAGATTCAGTTGGCTGATCTCGATGGTGCGAAAAAGACTTTACGCGAGTTGCTAGACAAGTATCCCAACAGCGATGCGGCCCCGCTCGCCAAGAAACGGCTGACCGTCCTCGAATCGGTCAAAAAGTAGTCGTCCGTGCTTAAAATTCACGAAATTTTCCACTCCCTGCAAGGCGAGTCGACACGAGTCGGCTTGCCTACGGTATTTGTACGTCTGACTGGCTGCCCGCTACGCTGTGGCTATTGCGATACCGAGTATGCATTCCAGGGCGGCGAGAACATGACGCTCGATCAGATACTGGAACGGGTGGCGAGCTATGGCACGCGGTATGTGACGGTAACCGGGGGCGAACCGCTGGCGCAGAAGCAATGCATCACGTTGCTGAAGAGATTGTGCGACGCCGGCTACAGTGTTTCACTGGAAACCGGTGGCAGCCTAGATACCAGTCACGTCGATTCACGCGTATCTATCATTCTCGACATCAAGACGCCGGGATCCGGCGAGATGCAGAAAAACCTTTGGGGAAATCTGCAATACTTGAAACCCTCGGATGAAGTGAAGTTCGTGTTGTGCGGGCGAGAAGATTATGAATGGGCAAAGCAGGTGCTCGCAGAGCGCGCAATCGCCGAAAAATGCACAGTATTGTTTTCTCCCGTTTACAGTCAATTGAATCCCACAGAGCTTGCGGAGTGGGTGTTGCAGGATCATCTGCCAGTACGCATGCAGGTTCAGTTGCACAAAATCCTGTGGGGCGAGACTCCGGGAAAATGAAGAAAGCCGTTGTTCTCCTCTCCGGCGGACTGGATTCCGCTACCGTCCTTGCCATAGCGCGGAGCGAAGGCTACGCCTGCTATTGCCTCAGTCTTGATTATCATCAGCGCCATATCGCAGAACTGGAAGCAGCAAAGCGTGTGTCGCAGGTGCTGGGCGCTGTGGAGCACAGAATAGTGCAGTTCGACCTGTCGAATTTCGGCGGCTCCGCGCTGACGGATGACAATATCGCCGTGCCCGAGTCACCGAGCGAAGGGATTCCTGTTACCTATGTGCCGGCGCGCAATACCATCATGCTTTCGCTCTCGCTGGCCTGGGCGGAGGTATTGGGTGCGCAAGACATCTTCATCGGCGTCAATGCACTGGATTATTCAGGCTACCCTGATTGCCGCAAGGAGTACGTCGACGCTTTTGAACGCATGGCCAACCTGGCGACCAAGGCGGCAGTGGAAGGCCATCGCCTGAAGGTGCATGCACCATTGATCGATTTGAACAAGGCTGAGATCATCCGGCGCGGTCACGCACTGGGTGTGGATTACGGCATGACGGTCTCCTGCTACCAGGCGGATCGTCACGGGAACGCCTGCGGCGTATGCGATTCCTGCCGCTTTCGTCAGGCGGGATTTCTCGCTGCTGGATTGCCCGACCCGACGCATTATCAGATGGCTAGGTAAAGAGTGACATTCTCCTTGCCAACACCATAAAAAATAACGTAAAATCGCGCCCTTTCTGTTAATTTACCAAGAGACCAAATTATGGTGATCATTCGTCTCGCCCGTGGTGGCGCGAAGAAATCCCCCTTCTACAGCGTAGTCGTGGCCGATTCTCGCAACCGTCGCGATGGCCGTTTCATCGAGCGCGTAGGCTTCTATAACCCGATCGCCGGTGCAGGCCGCGAAGCATTGCGTCTGGACAGCGAGCGTATCGCTTACTGGCGCAGCAATGGTGCGCAGTTGTCTGACCGCGTTGCCCTGCTCGTCAAGCAAGCCGGCAAGGCCGCTTAAGCAAGTTGTCGCAATCGCCGCCTGAAGACCTGGTGGTGATGGGACGGGTCACCGTCCCTTACGGTGTGCGTGGTTGGATCAACGTACAGCCCGACACCGAAATGCTGGATGGCCTGTTCGACTACCCGGTTTGGTGGGTGCAGGTCGACGGCGTCTGGCGCGAGTTCCCGGTCGAAGAAGCCAAGGTGCACAGCGACCATCTGGTTGCCAAGCTCGAAGGCATTCTTGATCGCGATCAGGCGTTCCGGCTGAAGGGCAAGCCGATTGCGGTTCCGCGCGAGCAATTGCCGGAGCCCGAGGATGACGAGTACTACTGGTCCGATCTGGTCGGGCTGGAAGTCGAAAATCTTCAGCAGGAGAAATTCGGCCGGATAACGGACATTTTTGCTACCGGTGCCAACGACGTAATGGTAGTCAATGGGGATCGAGAGCGTTTGATTCCTTACATTGCTCAGGTGGTGCAGCAGGTGGATATCGACGGCAAAAAGATGATCGTCGACTGGGATGCGGAGTTTTGAGCCGAGCCTTGCAGTTTGACGTTGTTACCTTGTTCCCGCCGATGTTCGAGGCAATTTCAGCCCAGGGGGTCACTTCCCGGGCGCTGGAAAAACAGATTTATCAATTGACGCTGTGGAATCCGCGCGATTTCACCACGGACAATTACAAGACAGTAGACGACCGACCCTACGGCGGTGGGCCAGGCATGGTAATGCTGGTGGAACCGCTGGAAAAGGCAATCAATGCTGCCAAGCAGCGGCAGCGTGAAGCAGGAGTGGAAGCCCCCAGGGTGATACACCTGTCGCCGCAAGGCAAACCGCTGACCCATGCCAGAGTGGTCAGCTTGGCTGCCGAGCCGGGACTGATCCTGCTGGCGAGCCGGTACGAAGGCGTGGATGAACGTCTATTGCGGCGCGTGGTGGATGAAGAGATTTCGATAGGCGATTACGTACTTTCCGGCGGCGAATTGCCGGCGATGGTACTGATCGATGCGATAGTGCGGCAGTTGCCCGGCACCTTGGGCGATGCTGATTCGGCGGCTGAGGATTCCTTCGTGGACGGCCTGCTGGATTGCCCGCATTACACGCGACCTGAAGTATATGATGGCGAGAGGGTGCCTGATGTTTTGATGTCAGGCAACCACGCGCATATCAAGCGCTGGCGGTTGAAGCAATCGCTGGGGCGAACCCGGGACAAACGCCCGGATTTACTGGCCGCAAGGCCGTTGACGAAAGAGGAATCTCGGCTGCTCGCAGAGTACGAGCAGGAACAAGATCCTCACAATTAAAAGGAACTGCAGAAATGGCAAATATCATTCAAATGCTGGAGCAGGAAGAAATCGCCCGCCTCGGCAAGAATATTCCCGACTTCGCACCTGGCGATACCGTCATCGTCGGTGTGAACGTAGTGGAAGGCACGCGTAAACGCGTTCAGGCATACGAAGGTGTTGTGATCGCCAAGCGCAATCGCGGCCTGAATTCCTCCTTCATCGTGCGCAAGATCTCTTCCGGTGAAGGCGTGGAACGTACATTTCAGACCTATTCGCCGCTGATCGCCAGCATCGAAGTCAAGCGTCGCGGCGATGTGCGCCGCGCAAAGCTTTACTACCTCCGCGAGCGTTCCGGCAAGTCCGCACGTATCAAGGAAAAGCTGAAGGCTCGTGAGAAGGATGTAGTCGCAGAGTAATCTCGACCATTCTCCCGAAAACCCCACGATCCATGGACGTGGGTTTTTTTATTGTATGGTACTAATCCTCGCCTCAATAGCATGAGATTCATCATCGACACACGCTGTGGTTAATCTCTCGGTACGGTAACTTCGTCGGTCAAATGCTTTGCAGCCCGGCTCAAGGTTATGCTATCCAGTTGCGACAATTGCAATTCGGCAGCTTGACCAAAATGCACGAAATGGGAGTGGGTTGACCGCTTGTAAGCCGGGTCGTAGTGCAACTCCAGCAGTTCGGCGACGAGCTGCCGCCACTCCTTCTTTCCCACCAGTTGCCGCCAATGTTCCAGCGTTTGCTTGCTATGCAGGGAGGTTAGCTGGTCGAGCTTTTCTAGAAATAATTCCGGATGTTGCAAAAAGTGGTCGTAATCTTCGAGCAACAATGCCGCGCGCGCATCCAGCCCGGTATCGAGGCGTATGCAATCTGCCTGCCGTATGCTGTGTAGCAGGCTATCGGGAAGCGAGAGCGTGCCAATTTTGCGGCTCTCCGCTTCGGTGTAAACAGGCTGCGCTGGGTCGAAATTGCGCAACGTATTCCAAAGCTGGGTTTCAAAGCCTTTTTGCGAGGGCTGGGGAGAATCAGGAAGTCCGCCTAATAGCGAACCACGATGGTTGGCGAGCTTTTCGAGGTCGAGCACCTGCGCCTTACATTCCGCCAGTGCTTGCAGCAAGCGGCTTTTGCCGGAGCCCGTGGGGCCGCAGACGACGCGGAAGCGGAAGCTGGCCGGCAGGGTTTGCAATTCGGTCCTGACGCGCTGCCGGTAGGCCTTGTAGCCGCCTTCAAGTTGTCCAACGGGCCAGCCGACCTGGCTCAGGATGTGCGCCATCGCACCGCTGCGCTGTCCGCCGCGCCAACAGTAGACCAGCGGCCGCCAGTTCTTGGGTTTATCCATGAAGTGCTGTTCGATATGGGCCGCGATGTTGCGAGCGATCAGCGTGGCCCCGACTTTTCTGGCTTCAAACGGAGAAACTTGCGTGTACAGGGTGCCCACCTGAGCACGTTGGGTATTGTCCAGCACCGGCACGTTGATGGCGCCGGGAATATGATCTTCGGCGAACTCGGCGGGAGAGCGGACATCCAGCAATGTATCGAATTCAAAGCATTGTGCTGCGTTGACGAGCTGGATTCTTGCCATAGAGATTGACGGTTCGCTGAAGATGGGACGAAAGCGCTTATGGTAACATCGCCCCGCGTTGCAGGCAGCGCGGGCCGTCCGCATAAGAGGAAAGTATTGAATGAGCACATCCATCAAGTTGACACAGTATTCCCACGGCGGCGGTTGCGGCTGCAAGATCGCACCGAACTTGCTGCAGGATATGCTGGCGAGCCTTCCCGCACAGCCGCAATATCCCAATCTGATGGTGGGCACGGAGTCCAGCGACGATGCGGCCGTATATCGGCTAAACGACAGTCAGGCGATCGTCGTTACCACCGATTTCTTCATGCCGATTGTGGACGATCCGACCGATTTCGGCCGCATCGCCGCGACCAATGCGCTGTCCGATATTTATGCGATGGGCGCGTCGCCAATTCTGGCGCTGGCCGTGGTTGGCATGCCGATGGACAAGCTTCCGCTGGAGGTTGTCCAACGCATACTTGCGGGCGGAGCGTCCGTCTGCGCGGCAGCGGGCATCCCGGTTGCAGGCGGGCATTCGATTGACGCTCCAGAGCCGATCTATGGACTGGTAGTAGTCGGCGTGGCGCATCCGCAACATATCAAGCGTAACGTTGGCGCATGCGAGGGCGATGTGCTGATCTTGGGTAAGCCGCTCGGTATCGGGGTGCTCAGTGCCGCGATGAAGAAGGGTGAACTCGACAGCGACGGCTACCGGCAGATGGTGGAAACTGCCACGAAGCTGAATGCCGTCGGTGAAGTATTGGGCAAGCGCGACGACGTGCACGCCCTGACCGATGTGACGGGCTTCGCCCTGCTGGGCCATTTGCTGGAAATCTGCCGCGGCTCGGGACTCGCGGCGGAGTTGCGCATTGCTGATGTTCCCGTGCTGCCGGCAGCGGAAACGTTGGCGCAGGCGGGGTTTGCCACGGGTGCGGCGACCCGCAACTGGGCGAGCTACGGACATGAAGTGACTTTGCCCGCAGGCATGCCGGAATGGCAACGGAAGCTGCTGTGCGATCCGCAGACGAGCGGCGGATTGCTGGCGGCTTGCGCGCCGCAGAGTGCGCATGAGGTGCTGCAACTATTCCATGATGCCGGGTTCCGGCAGGCAGCAATCATTGGCACCATGCAGGCAGGCGTATCTGGTGTGCGCGTCATCTAGCCGACAGAAATATTGAATGGAGTAGAAATTGAAACGTCGTGAATTCATAAAGCTGGCCGGAGGCGCCTGGCTGCTCTCGCAGGCCCCGCGGGGGCTGGCCAGGGAAACGCCGCAAGCCGAACGCTGGCGAAAATTCAGGCTGACCTATACCGTTAAGCTGTTGCAGCAAGGTGATGATGCCCATCTGTGGTTGCCGGTTCCGGAAAATACCGGGGATTACCAGCGGGTATCCGTACCGCGCTGGACTGGCGTCGCCGATGAGGCGGGGTTTACCCGGATATCGAATGTGCCGGCCTTTTTCGCATACTGGAAGGATGGCGCCACGCGAGATGCCGCGGTGAGTTTTGAGGTGGAAACGCGCGACCGTAAGCCGAATTTGCAAGGCAATCACTCGTCCGCAGAAGAGGCCGACGATGCGCAGAGTAATTACTTGCAGCCGACCGACAGCATGCCGCTGGACGGGATCGTGCGCAGTACCGCGCTGGCCGCTACCCGCGGCGCCACATCGTCGTTGCAGAAGGCGCATGCGATTTACGACTGGGTGGTGGATAACACGTTTCGCGAGCCCAAGATAAAAGGTTGCGGACGCGGCGATATCAAGGCGATGTTGGAAACCGGCAATCTCGGCGGAAAATGCGCCGACATCAACTCGCTGTTTGTCGGCCTGTGCCGCGCAGCAGGCATCCCGGCGCGCGAGGTGTACGGCATCCGCGTTGCGGAATCACGTCAGTTCACATCCCTGGGACGCACCGGTGACATCAGCAAGGCGCAGCACTGCCGCGCCGAATTCTATCTGCCCGGAGCTGGCTGGATTCCGGTGGACGCAGCGGATGTGCGCAAAGCTGTGCTGGAAGAAAAGCTGTCGCTTGACGATCCAAAAATCATTTCCCTGCGCGAACGCCTGTTCGGCAGTTGGGAAATGAACTGGATCGCCTTCAACCACGAGCGTGATATTCGATTGAGTCCGCGCCACAAAGCAAGTTTCTTCATGTACCCGTGCGCAGAAGTCGAAAATCAAGCAAGCGACAGCCTGGCGCCTGAGAGTTTTGCATACCGGATAGAGGCCGGCGAGGTAACATAGCTGCATGCAAACGGACTATCAGGCAATCGTTGCGGCACCTTTCGGAGCGCTGGGCGTGCGCGTGGCGGATGGCGTGCTGACCGGCATCGACTTTCTGCCTGATGTTTCCGAGTTGCGTGCGGCGAATGATGTGGCAACGCAAACAATCTGCGCGCAATTAACCGACTATCTGAAAAATCCGCATCATCCGTTGGACTTTCCCATGTGCCTGACCGGAACGCCGTTCCAGCGGCGCGTGTGGCGCGCGATGCAAGCGATTCCAGTCGGCGAAACGCTGACCTATGCGGAGCTTGCGCAGCGCGTTTCTTCCGGTCCGCGCGCCGTGGCGAATGCCTGCGGCGCCAATCCCATTCCCGTTGTCATCCCCTGCCATCGCGTGGTGGCGAAGAATGGACTGGGCGGCTTCATGGGCGGACGTGAGGCCGACTCCCTTTCCATCAAGCAATGGTTGCTGGTGCATGAACGAAGCGAACCTCACGCTGCTGGATGAGTTCACCGATCGGCTGTGGCTGGAGGAAGGCTTGTCCAGAAACACCCTCGAAAGCTATCGGCGCGATCTTGCCCAATTTGCCGTTTGGCTGGAGAAAAGCACGGCGAAACTGCTGTTGAAAGCGGAGCGTGCGGATATTGAGCGCTATCTTGCCGTACGGGCTCCAGTTAATAAGCCGCGTAGCGTCGGTCGGCTGGTTGCGAGCCTGCGTCGCCTGTATCGGTTCGCATTGCGCGAAGGTCGTATAGCTATCGATCCGACGCAGCAACTCGGCTCACCCAAGATACCGCGTAGCCTACCCAAAAGCCTGAGCGAAGATGAGGTCGAGAAACTACTGAAAGCGCCGGACACAGAGCAATTGCTGGGTTTGCGCGACCGAGCCATGCTGGAAACACTTTACGCTACCGGTTTACGGGTATCCGAACTGGTAGCTTTAAAGGTCAGCGAAGTAAGCCTCGATATGGGGGTCGTACGGGTGATCGGCAAGGGCGACAAAACGCGATTGGTGCCGCTGGGCGAAGAGGCGCTGGACTGGATTACCCGCTATCTCCGAGAGGCGCGGCCCATGATATTGGATGGCCAACTGGCTGATGCGATGTTTGTGACCCAGCGCGGGGATGGGATGACGCGTCAGGCATTCTGGTATCTGATCAAGCGCTACGCGGTGTTGGCGGGAATTGCCAAGCATATGTCGCCGCATGTGCTGAGGCATGCTTTTGCGACCCATCTGCTTAATCATGGCGCAGATTTGCGCGTAGTGCAGATGCTATTGGGACATGCGGATATTTCGACGACGCAAATTTATACTCACGTCGCCCGCGAACGCCTTAAGCTATTGCACGCACAGCATCACCCTCGCGGTTAAATAGAGGCCGACAGGCCTTTCAGATAGGCGTCGATATAGTTTTTTGCCTTGTTTTCCAGCGAAAACAAGGCCGGATTCATCAACCAATGGAAGCAAAGGCCGTCAATCAACGACATCAGGCCGATGGCGGCAAATCGCTCATCGAGGCCCGCTGGCAATTGCCCTTGCACAACTGCCAGGCGGAATTCTTCGGTAATCTCGCCTAGGCAGTCTGCCCGTTTGATGAGATAGCCCTCACGAAGTCCGCCAGGTTCTTCGACGTATTCACACTTGAGCAATAGAATGCTGAGAAGATTGCGGATGCGAACATCCCGGACTACTTGGGTTAGCACGGTGGTCGATTTGACCTGGATGCGCGCAAGCGGGTCGTCCGGCATGCTTAGTGCCAGTTCGGCGAAAGATTCATGCAATGGCAACGCCACCTGATCCCACAATGCATGGATCAGGTCCGTCTTGTTCTGGAAATGCCAGTATATCGCTCCGCGCGTCAATCCAGCGGCGGTCGCGATATCATTGAGTGTGGTATTGGCCACGCCACGCTCGCTGAACAGACGCTCGGCAGCTTCCAATAACTGGCTGCGGGTTTGTTGGGCTTCTTCCTTGGTTTTACGTGCCATACGATAAACGTTTTATCCGTTTTGCATAAGTACATACTGATTCTAAAGAAGAGTTGACATACATACAAGCATGTAGGTAAAGTTAAACATACATTTGTGAATGTAAACACTAAAAATAGGGAATTCCCATGTCCAACTTTCGTTTTGCCGTCGCACTCCTGCCCATTTTGTTGTTCGCTGCATGTTCAAAGTCGCAGGATGGTAATCCGATGGCAAATATGCCGCCGCCTGAGGTCAACGTTGTCGATGTCCAGCCGACCACCGTTCCCGTTAATTTCGAATACATCGGCCAGACCATTGGGTCGCGCGAAGTAGAAGTGCGCGCACGGGTAACCGGTCACGTGGAAAAGCGCATGTATGAAGAAGGCGCTTTGGTGCGCGCCGGGCAACCTCTGTTCCAACTGGATGCAAGGCCTTTGGCGATGGCGGTTGCTGCGGCAAAGGCTGCGGTAGCAACAGCGGAAGCGGATATCGCGCGCGCCGAAGCCACCGTAGCCCAGGCCAGGCGCGAGCGCGACAGATTGGCGCCCCTTGCTGAAGCGCATGCCATCAGCCGCAAGGAGGCGGACGATGCTATTTCGCTCGAGCAGATCTCCCAGGCTGAGGTAAAAGCTGCCCAAGCGAAACTGGAGCAGGCGCGCGCGCAGTTGCGCGAAGCACAGCTGGATATGGACTACGCCACTATCACCGCACCGATTACAGGTATGGTTGGGCGGGCGCTACGCCAGGAAGGCTCGCTGGTCAGTCCGAGCGGCGACAGTCTATTGACGACGCTGGTGCAACTGGATCCGTTGTATGTGGCTTTCAATGTCGCTGATGTTGAGCGCCAGAACATGGATAAGGAAGTTGCCGACGGCACTTTGATCCTGCCCAAGGGTGGCTTCAATGTGCGGCTGTTGCAGCGCGATGGCAGTCAAGTTGGGCAGGCGGGCAAGATCAACTTCATATCCTCTACGGTCAGCAACCAGACCGGTACGCTGGAAATGCGCGGGCAATTGGCAAATCCGGGATACAAGCTCAAAAGCGGCCTTTTTGTTCGCGTGCTGCTCGAAGGCGCGACGCGTCCTAATGCGTTGACGGTGCCGCAACGAGCCGTGCTGGAAGGCCCGACGAGCAAGATCGTAATGGTCGCCGTAAAGAACAAGGAAGGAAAGCTTGTTGCCGAACCGCGTCCTATCGTGGTCGGAGAATGGGTGGCGAGCTCAGGAACGGACAAAACCTGGGTGGTGCGCAGCGGTTTGCAGCCAGGCGATCAGGTAATTGCGGACGGCTTGATGAAGCTGCGCCCCGGTGCACCGATCAGTATCGGCAAGCCTGGGCAACCTAAAGCCGATGCCGCTGCCAAGCCGGCTGCGCATTAATCGGGGCCGCACATGAATTTCTCAAAATTCTTCATCAACCGCCCGATTTTTGCGGCGGTCTTGTCTATTTTCATCGTTTTGGCAGGGCTGGCCGCAATGCGCAGCTTGCCAATCGCTCAATATCCGGAAATCGCGCCGCCGGTGGTAACGGTGCGCGCCGTCTATCCCGGTGCCTCGGCAGAAGTGCTGGAGCAGACGGTGGCTGCGCCGCTGGAAAGCCAGATCAACGGCGTCGAACACATGATGTACATGAGCTCGACCTCAGCTTCCAGCGGCGTGCTGGAGATCCAGGTGACGTTCAACATCGGTGCCGATGCCGAACAGGCGGCGCTCAACGTCAACAACCGTGTCAAGCAGGTCGAGGCGCGGTTGCCGCTGGAAGTACGTCGTCAGGGCGTGACCGTGGAAAAAGGCTCCTCATCTTTCCTGCAGGTGATCGGCTTCTACTCGCCCGACGGCACCTACGACGATCTTTACACCAGTAATTACGTCACATTGAATGTGCTTGACCGCATCAAGCGCATTCCTGGTACGACCAACGTGCAGATTTTCGGTGCCAAGGATTACGCAATGCGCATCTGGCTGAAGCCGGACCGCATGGCCCAGATCGGCGTGTCGGTCAACGAGGTGGTGGCTGCGGTCAATAGCCAGAACGCGCAGTTCGCACCGGGCAAGATCGGCCAGAATCCGAATGGCAACGATCAGGAGCTGGTGTATACGATTACCACCCAGGGTCGATTATCCGATCCTAAAGCCTTTGAGGACATCATCGTCCGTTCGCGGTCGGATGGCGCAGAAGTTCGCTTGAAGGACATCGCCCGCGTCGAGCTGGGTTCCAAGGATTACGACTTCCTCGGCCGTGTTAACGGCAAGCCGGCCGTGCTGGTTGGCGTATTCCTGCAACCGGGAGCGAATGCGCTGGGTGTCGCCGAAGAGGTGAACAAGGCCGTGGACGAAATGGCGCAGAGTTTCCCCAAGGGGCTGGAACACGCCGTGGTGTACAACACCACCCGTTTTGTCGAGGTTTCGATCCACGAGGTGGTGAAGACGCTGACAGAGGCGATGATTCTGGTGTTCCTGGTCGTGCTGGTATTCCTGCAGAACCTGCGTGCGACACTGATTCCATCCCTGGTGGTGCCGGTGTCGTTGCTGGGTACTTTTGCGGGGCTGTATTTGCTGGGTTACTCCATCAATACACTGACCTTGTTCGGCATGGTGCTGTCGATCGGTATTGTCGTGGACGATGCGATTGTGGTGCTGGAAAACGCCGAGCGGCTGATGCACGAACGCGGCATGTCGCCGCGCGAGGCGACCATCGAGGCCATGCGCGAAGTGACCGGGCCGGTTATCGCCATCATGCTGGTACTGATTTCCGTATTTGTGCCGATTGCCTTCATCGGGGGGCTGGCCGGCGAGCTGTATCGTCAATTTGCGATTACGATTTCCATTTCCGTGATGATTTCCGGGCTGGTGGCGTTGACGCTGACGCCAGCATTGTGTGCGACCATCCTGCGGCCCGAGCATAAACATGAAAACCGGTTTACACGCGGCTTTAATCGGTTCTTCGACTGGCTGACGCGGCATTACACCGCCGGCGTGGCGTGGATGCTGAAGCGCGCGATTGTAGGTGTTTTGCTGTTTATCGGCATGGTGGCGATCACCGCGCAGTTGTGGCGCATGACGCCGACCGCGCTGGTACCCGATGAGGATCAGGGCTATTACATTTCTGCCGTGTTCCTGCCCGATGGCGCCAGCCTGGGCCGTACCGACAAGGTGGTGAATCAGGTGACGGATGCGATTCTTTCCAATCCTGCGAACCAATATGCGATCGCCTTCACCGGCATGGATTTTCTCGGTGGTTCGTTCAAGAACAGTGCGGCTACTATTTTCGCGTCGCAAAAGCATTGGGATGAGCGCGATATGCCGACACAGGCATTGGTCGGCGAGTTTTACGGCAAGACCGGTGGAATCAAGGAGGCGCTGGTACTGGCTTTCCCTCCGCCGGCAATTTTTGGTTTGGGTAACGCTGGCGGCTTTGAGTTCTATATCCAGAATCGAGGCGAAGGCGGGCCGAAGAAGTTGAATGAGGTGGCGCAGACCTTTATCGCCAAGGCCTCGCAGGACAAGAACTTCGCGTTCGCGCAGACCCTGTGGCGCGCACAAACGCCGCAACTGTTCGTGGATGTTGATCGCGCTCGCGCCGCCGCGCTTGGCGTGAACCTGGAAGAGGCTTTCACCACACTATCCGCTACTCTCGGTACCCTGTACGTCAACGATTTCAACAAATTCGGTCGTACATGGCAGGTATTGATGTCTGCGGATTCCGAATATCGGCACAAGCCGGAGGATATTTCTGCACTGCACGTCCGTGGCGCGAATAACCAGATGGTGCCGCTGTCCGCCTTCACCACGGTACGTTACAGCTCCGGTCCGGATACGCTGGATCGCTTCAATAACCTGCCCGCGGTGAAGATCATGGGGTCGGGTGTTCCCGGCATCAGTTCCGGCGAAGCGCTGGCGAATGTTGACCGCATCATGAAGGAAATTCTGCCTCCGGATTTCAGTTATGAATGGAGCGGCGCCTCGTTCCAGGAAAAGCGCTCCAGCGGCGCATCCAGTCTGGCTCTGGGGATGGCGGTCATCATGGTGTTCTTCATCCTGGCGGCGCTTTATGAACGCTGGACGCTGCCGTTTGCGGTGCTATTGGCATTGCCATTCGGTCTGTTTGGCGCGCTCGCGGCGGTATGGGTGCGTAATCTTGTTTTCGGCGCTCTCGGTCTGCCGATTCCGCCGTTGGCGAACGACGTTTATTTCCAGATCGGGCTCGTGACACTGCTAGGCCTGGCAGCCAAGAATGCGATCCTGATCGTCGAGTTTGCGATCATGAAGCAGCACGAAGATGGCATGTCGGCCTGGGATGCCGTGCTGGAAGCGGCACGCCTGCGCTTCCGTCCGATCCTGATGACTTCGCTCGCTTTTATCCTAGGCGTTTTGCCACTGGCGATTTCCAGTGGTGCGGGCGCAGGAGCCCGGCAGTCGGTCGGAACCGGCGTCATGGGCGGGATGATGGCCGCGACCTTCATGGCGATCTTTTTCGTGCCGCTGTTCTACCGCCTGATTGCACGCAACGATAAAAAGAAAGAGGTTCACGATGCGTAAGAATATCGCTGCGATACTGCTGACCGCTGTGCTACTGCCCGCGTGCAGCTTTTTGCAGACGACACATGAAAAGCCGGCGCCCGAGTTGCCGGATCAATGGAAAACCACAAGCGAAGGCAAGCAAGCAAGCATTGCTGGTGAGCGCTGGTGGGGCTTGTTCAATGATCCGGTACTGGACAAGCTGGTTGATGAAGCGCTGCAGCATAACCATGATATCGAAGCCGCTGCCGCTCGTATTCTGGAAGCTGAAGCCGTTTTGGGCATGACGGAAGCCGACCGCTATCCGATAGTAACGGCAGGTGGGGAAGGCAGCCGCACCGGTAACTCGCAGGCGACGGCCGTGCAGCAGCCGGGGATGCCACGCGTTCAAAATAATGTGCGCGTTACCCTGAATGCCAGCTACGAGCTCGATGTCTGGGGAAAATTCCGCCGTGCCAGCGATGCGGCGCGCGCGCAACTGCTTGCAGCAGAATCCGTGCGTGACACGGTGCGCCTGACTCTGGCGGCGGACGTTGCACAGCAGTATTTCAACTTGCTGGCAGCTGATGCGCAGGTTGAGGTGATTCGCAATGTACTGAAAACGCGCGCCGATGGCCTTGGCTTGTTGAGGTTGCGCGGGGAATCCGGCCTGGTTTCAGAATATGAAATTCGCCAGGCGGAAGCTGAAGAGGCCGCTGCACGCTCCCAGTTGGCGACTGCCCTGAAGGCGCAGGAAAACTTGCAATCAGTGCTTACGATCCTGCTGGGGCGCTCGCCGCGCGAAGTGATGGAGGGTCAGGTGGAGCGTGGCAGTGTCGCGGTTACGCAAGCACTGTGGGTGCCGGATGGCTTGCCCTCCGACTTGCTGCTGCGTCGGCCGGATATCCGCGAAGCCGAGCAGAATCTGCTGGCGCAGGACGCGAGGATCGATGCTGCCCGCGCCGAGTATTTCCCTTCCATTTCGTTATCGGCTTATCTCGGCTCGGAGAGTTCTACGCTGGCTAACCTGTTTTCAGGCCCGGCGGGCATTTTCCAGTTCGCGTTAGGATTAGCCCAGCCGATTTTCAATGCCGGACGGCTTAAGTTCTCGGTCAAGGCGGCAGAGGCGCGGCGCGAGCAAGCTGTTGCTGCTTATAAAAAAGCAGTAGCGAGCGCATTCGGCGATGTGCGCACTGCGCTGAATAATCAGGTTGCGGCACGTTCTGTATTGCAGGCGGAATCCGAGCGGATCGTCGCGCTCGTGGACGCGCAGCGCCTGGCAAATATGCGTTACGAGGGGGGCGTATCGAGCCGGCTGGAGTTGCTGGATGCCGATCGGCAACTCTTGCAGGCGCAATTAGCGCGGGTGGATGCGGAAAATGCGCAGCGCGCGGCGGTGGTGAGTTTGTTTAAGGCGTTAGGCGGCGGGTGGACTGCGGCTCCTGAGGCTGCTGCGAAGTAATCTGTCATTCCGGCCAGGTTCCCTCGCCGCTTGCGGGAGAGGGCTAGGTGAGGGGAAGTGTTTATAGAAAAGCCGGCATTAGCCGGCTTTTCTATGTGTTCAGGCAGTCTTCGCGGCCAGTCTTGGGCTCGGCTGTGCTACTGGGCGCGATAGCAAAGGGTTTGTTGATGAATTTTGGCCAGCGGTTGTAGCCAACCATGGGATCGTTTGAGCAGAAAAGCAAAATTAGTTCGACCTCTTTTGCATTTACTTCTTTATCTGAGGCAATTCCGGATTCCCAAAGAATTTCTTTCGTGATGGTGAAGTTGCGTTGCTGCTCAATAGTAAAATCTTTTGCAATAAGCTTGCTATCCGCGCTGCCGAAATAGTTGAGTGTGCCGGTTAGATCCTTGCCGATGTAGATCTTGCCATTCGGATAGGTGATCTTGTAAATCAATTTCATTCTTAGACTTGGCGATTCCCGCGTTCAATGATGACGCCCAACTGCTTCAACCCCGGCAATATCCCGGGCTTCCCCACCTTTACCTTCACCCACGGCGTATCGAATTCACTGAGTATCAATTGGCAAACATGCTCCGCCAGCGCCTCGACCAGCTTGAAACTTTTCTCCGCCAGCGTTTCCCGAATGCGCGCGACGATTTGCCCGTAATCTATCGTGTCCTCAATCGCGTCTGTCTCGCAGGAGCGGCTGTGCGGCATCGCCAGTTCGATGTCCAGGACGATGGTCTGTGGACGCATGCGTTCCCATTCGGGGACGCCGAGGCGGGTTTCGACTTTGACTTCTTGCAGGAAAATAATATCCATATCGCTTAGAATCCGTTTTTCGAGAATTCTAGAGCATCTGTAATGAACGAGTGGATTTTTGTGGTGGCCGCTTACCTGCTGGGTTCGGTGGCGTTTGGGATTATCGTCAGCAAAATATTCGGATTGCCCGATCCGCGTACCGTGGGTTCAGGCAATCCAGGCGCCACTAACGTGATGCGTAGCGGCAAGAAGGCTGCAGCGATTCTGACCTTGGTGGGCGATGCCGGCAAGGGCTGGTTGATGGTATGGCTGGCGCAGCATTATGGTCTAACGCAGGAATGGGTGTGTGCGGTCGCGATTTCGGTGTTTTTCGGGCATCTGTATCCGGTGTTCTACGGCTTCAAAGGCGGCAAAGGCGTGGCGACGGCGGCCGGTATCTTGATCGCACTCTGGCCGTGGCTGGGTGTGAGCGTGATGGCGACCTGGATCTTGGCGTTTGCCATGTGGCGGGTGTCTTCGTTGTCGGCGTTGATTGCAGCAGGTTTTGCGCCGATTTACGCGGCGGCATTTTTTGGTTTCAACATCGTCACAGCGACGGTGCTGGTGCTGTCCGCAATGCTTGTTTGGCGGCACAAATCCAATATCCGCAAACTGCTGGACGGCACCGAGCCCGGGTTCGGCAAGCCGAAGGCGGAGGATCTGCCTCCACAGTGATCCTGTGGTGTTGGCTTACGGTGCAGTCAATTCGGCCAAGTCCCAGCGTGGCCTGACGGTAAAACCATGATTGCCGGGCTCTGCGTTTTTGAGTCGCATTGCGCCGGCAAAGGCAATCATCGCTCCGTTGTCAGTGCAGAATTCGAGGCGCGGATAAAAAACTTCGAAACCGCATTTTTTTGCGGCTAAACCCAGTGCTTCGCGCAGGCGTTTATTGGCACCAACGCCCCCGGAAACAATCAAGCGATCCAACCCGCATTGCTCCAAGGCAGTGGCGCATTTCGCCGTCAGCACTTCCACTACCGCTTCTTGGAATGCATGGGCAATATCGGCTTTGGCAGCATCATCCAGTGTGACGTTGTTGGCGGCCGTCAATACGGCGGTTTTGAGGCCGCTGAAACTGAAATTGAGATCGCCGCTATTAAGCATCGGGCGTGGCAATTTCAACGCTTTTGGTCGACCTGTTTCGGCAATTTTCGAAACTGCGGGACCGCCAGGATAAGGAAGCCCAAGCAGTTTTGCCGTTTTGTCGAATGCTTCGCCGGCGGCATCGTCCAGCGTGTCGCCGAGCAGTTCGTATTCACCAATACCCGATACGCGCATCAATTGCGTATGCCCGCCGGAAACGAGCAGCGCGACGAATGGAAATGGCGGCGGACTTTCCTCGAGCAATGGCGCGAGCAGGTGGCCTTCCAGGTGATGCACGCCGATGGAGGGGATATTCAATGTGAACGCCAGCGATTCTGCGACGCTGGTGCCGACCAGAAGGGCGCCGGCGAGGCCGGGACCTTGGGTGTAGGCGATGGCGTCGATGTCGTTCAGCGTCAAGCCGGCTTCGTGCAGCACGCCTTCGGTGAGAGGCAGCACGCGGCGAATATGGTCGCGAGAGGCGAGTTCCGGCACTACGCCGCCGTATTCGGCATGCATCTTGATTTGCGAGTGCAGCGCGTGGGCCAGAAGGCCCTTTTCAGTGTGAAAAAGCGCGATGCCGGTTTCGTCGCAGGAGGTTTCTATGCCGAGAACGATCATTGATTTGCGTATAGAATGATTGAAGTGATTGATAAAATGTAATTCGCTGGCTAGAATAGCAAACTTTTTCGTTGTCTCTCAAGGAGAGAAGAATTCAATGACTACCGTACGTGTTAAAGAGAACGAACCGTTTGACGTTGCACTGCGCCGTTTCAAGCGCATCATGGAAAAGACCGGCCTGCTGACCGAACTGCGCGCTCGCGAGTTCTACGAGAAGCCGACTTGGGAACGCAAGCGCAAGGCTGCTGCTGCTGTCAAGCGTCATTATCGCCGCATTCGCAACCAGACCCTGCCGCCGAAGCTGTACTAAGCGTTGTCCGCAGTGTCGTTGAAATCCCGCATCACCGAAGACATGAAGGCCGCGATGCGCGCCAAGGACGCTCTGCGTCTGGGTGCGATCCGGCTGCTGCAGGCTGCGATCAAGCAACGCGAAGTCGACGAGCGCATCGAGCTCGATGACACGCAAGTGATCGAGGCAATCGAAAAGATGCTTAAGCAGCGTCGCGATTCGATCAGCCAGTACGAAGCGGCGAACCGTCACGATCTGGCCGATGTGGAGAAGTTTGAAGTCACGGTTCTGCAATCCTACCTGCCGCAACCATTGACCGAGGCTGAAATCGCCGAGTTGCTGGATAAGGCAATTGCCGATACTGGTGCCAGCGGCGTCAAGGACATGGGCAAGGTGGTTGCCGCCGTCAAGCCACAAGTGGTGGGGCGCGCCGACATGGGTAAAGTGTCTGGCTTGATCAAGGCGAGGCTGGGTGGTTAGCCGTTCGCAAAAGCTTGCCGGTCTCGACGAAAAGGAGCGTGAAGCTCCTTTTTTGTTTTTTGGGCGCACATAGATGGCTATTCCGGACTCCTTCATTCAAGAGTTGCTGAATCGCGTCGATGTGGTCGACGTGATTGACGCCAGTGTGCCGCTCAAGAAAGCTGGTGCGAATTATTCCGCCTGCTGCCCCTTTCATAACGAAAAAACGCCCTCATTTACGGTGAGTCCAACCAAGCAGTTCTATCATTGCTTCGGTTGCGGCGCCCACGGTACGGCGCTCGGCTTCCTGATGGAATATCAAGGGCTGGGTTTCGTGGATGCGGTCCATGAGTTGGCCAAGCGAGTCGGCATGACGGTGCCGCAGGAAACGCGGGTCGTTGACAAGATCGCGGAACAAGCCGCCCTGGGCATGCAGGAAGCGCTGCAACTGGCGCTTGGGTATTACCGCGCGGAATTGAAAAAGTCCGAGCGCGCAATCAGCTATCTAAAAGGCCGCGGTCTCAGTGGTGAAATCGCTGCGCGATTCCAGATGGGCTACGCTCCGTCGGGTTGGCAAAACCTGGCAAGTGTCATCAAGGATTATCAGTCCGAGTCTTTGGGCGCTGCCGGTCTGGTGATCACGAATGAGCAAGGGCGGCGGTATGATCGTTTTCGCGACCGGATCATGTTTCCGATCCACGATCAGAAGGGGCAGGTGATCGGTTTCGGCGGACGTGTGCTGGGTGGTGATGGCGATGATGCCGGGCCGAAATATTTGAACTCGCCTGAAACCCTGCTGTTTCAGAAGGGTCATGAATTGTATGGACTGTTCCTTGCTCGTCGTGCAATACGCGAGGCGGGCAAGGTGTTGGTGGTGGAAGGTTACATGGACGTGGTGGCCTTGGCGCAGCATGGTGTGGGCTATGCTGTGGCGACTCTGGGTACCGCAACGACGCCTTACCATATCACCAAGTTGATGCGGCAGACGGACGATATTGTCTTTTGTTTCGACGGCGACGCTGCCGGGCGCAAGGCAGCTTGGCGCGCGGCAATTAATAGCTTGCCCGCGCTTACCGACGGCTTGCGCCTGAGCTTCCTGTTTTTGCCGCCGGAGCACGATCCGGACAGCTATATTCGTGAATTCGGCAAAGACGGTTTCGAAGCCGCCCTAAAGGAAACGCAGCCGTTGTCGCAATATCTGGTACAGACGCTCAGCAGTGCCAACGATATGCAGTCGCACGAAGGCCGCGTCCGGTTTATGAATGATGCTGAGCCGATACTGAAGCAGATTCAGGCGCCGGCGCTGAGCTTGCTGCTGCGTAAGCGGTGTGCCGAATTAGCGGGCGTGTCGCAGGCCGAGTTGGAGTCGCTGATGAATCTTGCGCAACCGACCACGAGACGCAAAGCGGCTCCGGCGCGAAGCTCTCGCAAGCCACCGACGCTGGTGCGCAGGCTCATACAGATGGTGTTGCTGCGGCCACATCTGGCGTTGCAGCTCGATGCAAGCATGGTTCCTGGTAATGGTGCGGAGGACGAGGTGTTCGGGCATTTGATACGGCTGGCTTCGGAAAGCCCGAGTTCGGCTACCTCCGCATTGCTGCAGGCGTTGCGCGGTAATGTACCGGAAAATCTGATGGCGGAAATCAGTGCGGAAGTAATGGAAGTGGACGATGCCTTTGAAGTCGAGGACGAGTTTGAGGGAGCAATGAAGCAGCTGCGCGAAAATCTGGGGCAGCGTGAGTTGGCCGTGGTGCTGAGAATTGCGCAGGAGCAAGGTTTGCAAGCGCTGAGTCAAGAGCAGAAATTGCTTTTGCAACAGTTCCGTAGAGGGGCTGTCCAAGGAAGTGAACAAAATAAGGTATAATGTACGGTTTTCCCGTTAACCGGATTTGGGGTCGAAAATATGGCTAGCGAGCATCAAAACGAGAAGTCTGAAGTGCAAGCCGGAGGCAATAACGGCGAAGATCGCCGTACGCGACTCAAGTCGCTGATCGTCCTCGGCAAGGAGCGCGGCTACCTCACTTACGCCGAAATCAACGATCACCTGCCCGACGACGTTCAGGACAGCGAACAGATCGACGGCATCATCGGCATGATCAACGACATGGGCATCCAGGTCTATGAAGAGGCGCCCGATGCCGAAGCCTTGCTGATGTCTGACGTCACCCCGGCCGTGGCGGACGAAGACGCCGTGGAAGAGGCCGAGCAGGCGCTGTCCACGGTGGATTCCGAATTCGGTCGCACGACCGACCCGGTGCGTATGTACATGCGCGAAATGGGCACGGTTGACCTGCTGACGCGCGAAGGCGAAATCGAAATCGCCAAGCGCATTGAGGACGGCCTCAAGCACATGGTGCAAGCCATTGCCGCTTGCCCGACCACTATCGCCGAATTGCTCTCGATGATCGACAAGGTCGAAATCGACGAATTGCGCGTTGACGATGTGGTGGATGGCCTGATCGATGCGGATGTCGGTTTGGACGAAGCGATTGCCGCGAGTGAAGAAGGCGAAGAAGAGGAGGAGCCCGAGGAGGAGGAAGAGGAAGAGGGTGACGACGACGGCGCCAAGGCGGCGGCCGTTTCTGCAGCTGCGCTCGCCCAGCTCAAGGAAGAAGTGCTCAAGCGCTTTGCCATCATTCGCGTTGCTTTCGAAAAGCAGCAACAAGTATTGCAAAAGCATGGTTCTCAGCACAAGAGCTACAAGGCCTATCAGGAAGAAATTCTTAATGAGCTGATGGCTTTCCGCTTTTCCGCCAAGCAGGTTGAAGCGTTGTGCGACCAGGTGCGTGCAATGGTGGAAGAAGTGCGTTCGCATGAGCGCAAGATCATGGATTTCTGCGTAGAGAAATCCGGTATGCCCCGCCAGCACTTCATCAAGGTATTCCCTGGCAACGAAGGTAATCTGGAGTGGTTCGAGGGTGAAGTGAAGTCCGGCAAAGCCTATGGCCCCAAGCTCGAGCGTCATCGCCATAACGTGCTGGATCGCCAACAGCGACTGCTCGACCTTCAGGGACGCGTCGGCCTGCCGATCAAGGAGCTCAAGGAAATCAACAAGCAGATGTCCACCGGCGAAGCGCGCGCACGGCGTGCCAAGCGCGAGATGATCGAGGCCAACCTGCGTCTGGTGATTTCCATCGCCAAGAAGTACACCAACCGCGGTTTGCAATTCCTTGACTTGATCCAGGAAGGCAACATCGGCTTGATGAAGGCTGTGGATAAGTTCGAGTACCGTCGCGGCTATAAATTCTCGACCTATGCAACCTGGTGGATCCGTCAGGCGATCACGCGTTCGATCGCCGACCAGGCGCGCACCATCCGCATTCCGGTGCACATGATCGAAACTATCAACAAGATGAACCGCATTTCGCGCCAGATCCTGCAGGAAACCGGCCTTGAGCCGGATCCGGCAACCTTGGCCGAAAAGATGGAGATGCCGGAAGAAAAGATCCGCAAGATCCTGAAGATTTCCAAGGAGCCGATCTCCATGGAAACGCCCATCGGCGACGACGACGATTCGCATCTGGGCGACTTTATCGAGGATCAGTCCACGATGGCGCCGGTCGATGCGGCAGTGTACGCTAGCCTGCGCGATGCCACCAAAGAGGTTCTGGAATCGCTCACCCCGCGCGAGGCCAAGGTGTTGCGTATGCGTTTCGGTATTGAAATGAATACCGACCACACGCTGGAAGAGGTCGGCAAGCAGTTCGACGTCACTCGCGAGCGTATCCGTCAGATCGAAGCCAAGGCGTTGCGCAAGCTGCGTCATCCGACGCGTTCCGAGCGCCTGCGCAGCTTTCTCGAAACCGGCAACGACTAATGAGGCAGTTTCTGGGCCTCTAGCTCATGCCTGGTTAGAGCAGCGGACTCATAATCCGTTGGTGCTCGGTTCGACTCCGAGGAGGCCCACCACTATCACGGCTTGTCGCGAAAGCGACGAGCCGTTTTTTATTGGACAGGGTCATTGGAAGTGCTGGCATGACGTAGGCGCAAGGCCATTTCGCGAAGGAAGCTCATCGCGATCCGGGGTTCTTCAATCAGCAGGGTTTCCATGCTTTCTGAACTGACTCGCAAAATCTCTGCATGATTGGATGTTACGACCGCGTCCATTGATCGGGTAGCATTGGTTAGCAGAGCCATTTCGCCAAAGTATTCGCCTGGATTTAATTGCCGCACGACTAGTCCGTCAAGCAGGATGCTCACGGTTCCTGAGAGCAGGTAATACATCTCGTTTCCCTTGTCCCCTTCGCGAAATATATATTGCCCTTGCCAGTAATCCTTACCGAAATGACGCATCAATTTGTCCAGGTAGCCGATCTGGTGAGGAACTCCGCTGAACAAGTTCTTGAGCAGGAGCACATCTTTTTTACGCAATGTGGCGATCAGTTCCGTGCCAAGAAGGAAGGCCGCAAAGCTGTAATAAAGCCAGCCGATGGCAATGAACATGTTTTTCATTCCGCCGAAAATGGTACCGTAGGATTGTTTGAAGAACAGGAACAATTCAAATGCGGGCCGCATCGCTACCCACAAGGCGGCAGTGAGCAAGGATCCAATGAGGATGTGCCGGAAAAGTACGCGGACAGGGAAGAATACGCGATAAAAAATCGCCAGCATGAACGTGCTCAGCGCAATGGAAGATAGCGTATTCAGCATTCGTGCTGAAACGAAATCTGGGCGCAGGAAAGTTACCAGTTTTTCCAGCATGATGCCGCTGAATGTAAAAAGGAAGAGCAGGATCAATATGCCGATCACTGAAACCGAATCGGTCGCGGCGCGACGGATGAAAGATGGGATTTCGGTGATGGACGAGATGGTCTGGAAAGAAGCCCTCAGCGCGCCGGCGAGTGGCGTTACTGCCCAGAACAAAGCAAATAAGCCGAAGGCCCCCCAGACGGCTTTGTGGCGAGAGATGTTATATACCTCGACCATAATGCGCTGGCTGAATTCCGGCACTAGGTTGCCTGTCAGTATGGCGAGCTGAACAATGGCGTAATTCGACGAAATGACTAGATGGCTTAGCAAAAAAAACATCAGCAGAGCCATGGGAATCAAGGCGAACATTGCGTAGAACGCTAGTGATGCTGAAATGCTGAACCCATGGTGACGCTGGAATGCAGCAAGCGTCTCGCGGATGATGAACAGCGGTGTTCGGTAACGCTGTTTTATTAAAGTGTTGCGTGTTCGACTGATCGCTTGTTTGATCGGTTGTGACATGACTTTATATGTCGAAAGACCTGCGCATCGTCAATTCAGGTAGCGCAGCATAATATAAAGATGGCACATGGCGATGCTCATGAGCATCAGTGGGAATGCCATCAACAAAAAGGGAATGAAGCGTATCGGGTGTCCCGCGCGCTCGGCAAAGCCCGCGATGATCAGGTTTGCGCTTGCACCAATCAATGACCCGTTGCCGCCGAGGCAAGCGCCTAAGGCCAAGGACCACCATAATGGATTGAGATTGTCGGCACCGAATGCCGGCGCCATATTCTGAATGACAGGAATCATGGTGGCTACGAAAGGAATGTTGTCGACTACGGCCGAGAGAATGGCCGAAACCCACAGTATGGCAATGGCGGTCGCATTGAAGTCTCCGGCAGTCAGAATAATGATTTCCTGCGATAACCATTTCAATGCGCCTGCATGTTCAATCCCGGCAACGACGATAAACAGACCGATGAAGAAAAATATGGTGATCCATTCGACCTCGGCAAAAGTGCGATGTACCAGATGGGATTGCGTTTCGGCGGGTTTGTCTATGGCCTGAAGCAACAATAGTAGCGCCG